>Ga0233425_10000252_pt1 | contig 141652 bp, 152 predicted proteins | sample Watercolumn_Towu_2_FD_181712 | JGI IMG/M metagenome (GOLD analysis project Ga0233425, IMG submission 181712) | Freshwater microbial communities from Lake Towuti, South Sulawesi, Indonesia - Watercolumn_Towuti2014_140_MG | ecosystem: Environmental > Aquatic > Freshwater > Lake | place...
GAAGTTCGGCGGGTAGGGTAAAATCCTCTCGGTAGGTCATGGTGTCTCTCCTTTTGGTGTGCTAACCGTGAGGATAACACTTGACCTACCATTGCGTTAGAAATTACAGAAAATAGTTTACACTACTTGGTGAACCATACTCTAATCTCTCTTCTCTCTTCTCTATTCTCTATTCTCTGAAACAAAAAACGCCTTCATCCTCATGAGGACGAAGGCGTTCCTTCGCGGTACCACCTCACTTCGCTTCTTTCATCTTTGTGCTGAAAGAAGCGCACTCCATGGCCGCCGTGTTCAGCGGCCTGCGCGCTAACGGGCGCACCCGTGACGGTCTACTTGCCTGCTTGCACTGGCTTTCTTCGTCAATTATTCCCGGCGACTTCGGCGGCGTTCCCCTGCGGAGGTTTCCATCTTTCGCCTCCTTCTCTATCAGGCCACAGCCCGCTTACTACTCCCGGAGTTAGGGCGATTATACGCAGTACTGAAATGAGAGTCAAGAACAACAAGGACGAGAATCACACAAACGGTGCAGTTGGAACAGTCACTATGACAAAAGTACCACGCCGGTTTTGTTTTGCCCAATAAAGGGCCATGTCAGCGATACGGATCAAATCCGAAGCTGTTCGCCCATGAAGCGGGTATGAGGCGATGCCTCCCGTTATGTTCAATACATTGGGTTGATCATCTGGCAGCTTGAGATCGAGGGAGCGCACAACTTCCTGCAATTTTGTCGCGACGTGTTTGGCGGGTTCGGGTTCGGTATCCGGTAGGAGCAGGGTGAATTCGTCGCCGCCATACCGCGCCAGGAAGTCGGTGCTACGAACAGACTGCATCAGGGAGGCTGAAATCAGGCGCAAAACGCGATCCCCGGTGGTATGACCGTACTGGTCGTTCACGGATTTAAATCCATCCAAATCCAGCATAACGAGGGAGAAATGAGCACCGGTGCGCTGAGCGCGTTTCACCTCGCTCTCGAGTCTTTTATCCAGGGCTCGCCGGTTAGGCAATCCTGTCAACCGATCAATGTTTGCCTGTCGGCTGACTGCCCCATGCTGGTGGGCATTATAGATCGCAATGGCCGCCTGGTCGGTGAGTAATTTAAGCAAACGGATTTCCGCTTCGGTGAAGCCTCCGACCTTTTCACGTGACAGATTCATCACCCCAACCACTGTCTTATCCACCATCAGTGGTAAGCCGATTATCGAGCCGGTCCATTCCTTAGGGGTATCCTTAAACAAGGGATGTTTGCGCATGTCAGCAACGAGAATCACTTCCTTTGCACGCGCTACCGAAATGGTCAAACCGTCCGGACGCGGCTTGGCGAACATGGCATCCCGTTTCCCATCCTTATCCAATGATGACCCGAAATATAAATGATCACCCTCGTAGAGAAAGATGTGAGTGTCCTTGGTACCTTCGATCAAATGCATTGCCTGCTCGCAAATCGCGTAAAGCACCTCTTTTATATCCAGGGTGGACGTCAGTTTACGACTGACCTTGCGCAAGGTTTCCAACTCGGTGGCTTGTTGCGCAATCATAGCAAGGAGAATTTGTCTATTCTTTAGAAGCTCGACCAATCCTTTTCCCCACTCGCCGACTTGTTGCTCATCTAAACTATCAACGATCGACGAGAGCAAACTGAGGAGCTTGTCGTGTTCTTCAGGTTGAAGGGCACTTCCAGTATTATGCTTGTTTTCGGTGGGCAATAATTCATTAGTGTTTTCGAGCATATCCATATTCCGAAGGAGCTTGTACCCAGAATTTTCCTAATGATACCTTTATCTGCATTGGCTGTAAAGCTCGCCCTCCGCTGTCTTCAGGACTTTCCTTTTTTTGCTTGACAAATTGGCAATTATGAACCTGCCAACTTTCAAACCCTTTCAATGATCGTCGCCGTGGCCATGCCGTGGCCAATGCACATCGTCTGCAAGCCATACTTGGCCTTGCGGCGCTGCAACTCGTAGATTAGCTTGGTCATCAAGATGGCGCCGGTCGCGCCGACCGGGTGGCCGTGGGCGATGGCGCCGCCGTTGGGATTAACACGCGCCATATCGGCGTGGATCTCTTTTTCCCATGCCAGCACCACGCTGGCGAAGGCTTCGTTGATCTCGATCACGTCGATGTCGGCCAGCTTCAGCCCGGCCATGCGCAAGACGTTCTTGGTGGCCGGGATGGGCGCGTCGAGCATCAGCACCGGGTCCGAGCCGACCACCGTGCGCGCTACGATGCGCGCCAGCGGCGTCAGGTTATAACGTCCCACCGCCTTGGATGAGGCCAGCAGCACCGCGGCGCTGCCGTCGCTGATCTGGCTTGAGTTGGCCGCGGTGACCACCCCGTCCTCTTTGAAGGCTGGTTTGAGCGCACCCATCTTGACGCGGTCGGGGGGTATGCGCACGCCTTGGTCGGTGGTGAAGTGGTTGCCATCCGGTAAATCCACCGGAAGTATCTGGCTCTCCAAGTAGCCACCCTGGATGGCCTGGCCAGCGCGGATGTGGCTCTGGTAGGCAAAATCGTCCAACGCCTCGCGCTTCAGCCGCCACTTGGAGGCCATCATCTCGGCGCTGATGCCCTGGTGCACCAGCTTGTAGGGGAAATCCTTGGGCCACTCGGCGGGATAGTCCGCGCCGATCGGCTGGTGGGACATGATTTCGGTGCCGCCGGCGATGACCAGCTCCATATCCCCGGCGAGGATGGCTTGCGCGCCGAAGTGGATCGCCTGCTGCGAGGAGCCGCACATACGGTTCAGCGTGGTCGCCGGGACGTGGGCTGGGAAGCCAGCCTTCAGCACCGAGAGGCGTGCCAGGTTGGCCCCCTGGTCGCCAACCGGCGTAACCACGCCCCAGATCACGTCTTCCACCGGCGCGGGGCCGATGCCGGCGCGGCGAACCACCTCGACCAGGACGCGTGCGGTCAGGTCAACAGGCAGGAAGGGGAACAAGGCGCCGGTCGGCTTGCCCACACCGATCGGCAGGCGGACGGCGGAGACAATGAAGACATCTTGGGTTGTGGTCATGGGAGCCTCTTTAGAAAGTGACGGGTGGCGGGGGACGAGTGGGTAGTGAGAAGTGATTAGTGAGATGTGATGCGTGATGCGGGAGGAGGATGCGAGAGGATGCGAGAGGAGGCGAGAGGAGGCGAGAGGAGGAGCTAGGGTAGGCAATGGTCGTGGAGGTGTTCGATGATGCAGGCGTAGAGCCAGCCAGCGATGCGATCATTCTTCAAGGCATCTTCGGGCAGCTCGGCAACCAGGTAGAGCAGGCCCTCGTGCAGGTTTTCGTAGTGGGCGTACAGGTCGCTTTCTTTCCAATCCTGGAACTTTGCGACCGCGGCAGCGTTGAAGGCATCCATATCGTAGTGTTTCGGCGGCGTTTCCCTGGCCTCGAGGATGGAAGTCACAATCTCCATCATCTCTTCCCACCAGGCGCAGATGTGGGCGAGCAGGTCATGAAAGCGCGGGAAACCTTGTCGCTGTAAGAAGGCGCTCTGCTCGGCTGGGGAAAGATGCGTAAAGCCTGGAATGTACTGTTCCCAACCGGTTTGCAGGGCGTCCAGTAATTGTTGGATTGTAACCTTGGTCATAGTGCCTCCGTTCACTATCTATTGTACAACGAATCAGGAAAAGTAAAGCAGATTCAGGAATGTAAAAACCAGATGACGTGGTATAACAACCAAACATTTTGGTTATATAACCAATTATCTTGGTGATATTCCCCAGTTGAAGTCTTCTCACCAACCATGAGACTATATCGGCGGATAGGGATAGGCGCGTCTATCCTGCGGCGGGTGAGGAAAAACCGGTTCAGCAAGGAGGCGGTCGGCGCGCGATGCAAGGGCTTTGAGTTCGTCGGAGGCGAGGAGAGTGGATAGTGAAGCGTGGAGCGAAGAGCGTGGGGCGTGGAGGGTGGAGGGTGGAGGAAGGAGCGTGGAGCGGGGAGGAATGAGCGAGGCGCGAAAGGTGCTTAGGATCGCGAGCAAATCATCAGGAATGGCTTCTCCGGCGAAATCCCAGATGACCGTGCGCAGCTTGTCCTCGGTGTGGAAGCACAGCCCGTGGTCGATCAGCCAGAGTTTGTCCGTCCCTTTTTCGATGAGCAGGTGGCTGCCTTTGCGGTCAGCGTTGTTGACCAGCAGATCGAAGAGGGCAACCGGGCGCAGACGTTGAAGGTCGCTTTCGGAAAAGTTGAAGTAGTGGTAGTTGGGATCATATTCGATGAACTGTTGGAGCGAGCCGGGACCGAAAGGCCCGTCTGCGCGCAGGACGGTGGGGGGGATAAAGCCAAACCCCAACGCCTCGCTGACCAGGTACGCGGCCACCTCACGCCCGGCGAGTGAGGCCTCGGGAAAGTCCCACAGCGGGTTCTCGCCGCGTTGCGGCTTGTAGACTGCAGGGATTTCCGTCCCTTCGTGATGAACGGTGACAAGGAAGGTGTAATTCGAGCCGAGAAGAAACTGGCCCTTAAGATGGATTTGGCCATGAGTAAGGGCAGGCAGGATGAATGACATGCGCGGTTGGTTACCCCAAGGCAATGATCTCTTGCAACAAATAGGGGAGATTAGGCCTCTCGAAGCTAATTTCCGGAGCAGGGACGCGGTGACGTTTGATATTGGGTGGAAGATGTTTGTGATGAGGGAATGTGGCTGCCAGCGTTTTATCACCCGGGTGGGGAAAGTCGTCATACCAGAAGAGCCGTTTGTCTCCCCTATAGACTTCATAGCCGTAGGAGACGATGATAGCCGCTTCAAAATCTATCTCCTCCCGTATTCGCAATCGTATTCCTTTTGAAAGTAAGACCTCCCCCTCTGCTATTCCAGTAAATGGGCTATCAGGCCAGACTGTGACGGTTGAGCGGACAACATCTGGAAGGTCTAAGATCTGTATAAGAAAACGGCTGTAAGCCTCCAGCGACTTCAGCGGGTTTTCTGGCATGGCTAGTAGGCTGGCTGAAATCGCAAGGCCTCAACGAGCTCGCTCTTCTTGAGTCGCTCGGTGTAGGCCTTCTTTCGGCGCAGCCAGGTTTCATAGATGCCTTTCCAACGGCTGAAATCAGTGCGCGTCTCGTCATATTCGTCGAAACGTGTGAGTTTTCCAGCCATGAGTGCTTGATAGAAGTCATCGCTCAATACGCCATACTTCTCTTCGTAGAGTGTGAGACGGCGTTCGAGCAGTTTCATTTCGATCACAAGTTCGTGAAGTTCCATTTCGGCCTCCAAAAAACCGCCTAAATTGTAATCCCTCAACCGTTAATGTTTATGCCCATTCTTCTTGGGGCAGAAGTGTCCTTCCGGCTCCATCGGCTCGCCACACTGCGGGCAGAGCGGGCGGCCGCGACTGGCGACTTCCACCCCCCAGCGCGCCAAGGCGAACAACTGGGAGCGGGTGCACCAAAAACGGATGACAGCCGCCTCATCGGCGTCGCCTCCTTCCATCACGATCTCGCGCACCATTAAGAGAACCAGGTCACGCTCGTGGTCATAGCCCAGACCGATGTCGCCGACGCGAAAGAGCGGGTCAACCGGAGGGCTGATGCGCATCTGCACCTCGACGTAATCCGCCGAAGCCTGCGGCAGGTTGGGATTCTGTTTGATGATCTCTGCCAGGAACTGCTCCACACCCATCGCCAGAGACTGGAGCTGGATCTTCTCGATAATCACGGTAACGGGCTGGGGGTCAGACGCGCGCCAGCCCTGGATGTAGAAGACGCGCTGGCCGGGTTGGCCGATGGCGTCTGCAGTGAGGTGGGTAACAGGATTGAGGTCAATTTCGAAGCGGGGCATGAGAGGAGTATACCAGATTCCGAAAGCGGTTTTTCAACGCGAATACTGCGAATTGGTGAATTCCACGAATGGTTTTTAAAAATTCGCGCCATTTGCTTCGCGAAGCACCCTGTGGGCATTCGTACCATTCGCGTTGAATCCCCCCTGAATGCGCTCATGCTATAATGCCACAAGAAAGACCTAGCCACGAAGGAGTGAAATATGTACGACCGCGAAAAACTCGACCAACTGCGCCAGTCACTGGAAAAGTGGGAGCAGAACAGCTTGCAAAAGGCGCTGGCGAACATGCCGGAGCGGCAGGAGCAGTTCATCACGACATCTTCCGAGCCGGTGGAACGCCTTTATACCCCTCTTGATATTCCGGATATGGACTACGGACGCGACCTGGGCCTGCCCGGCGAGTACCCCTTTACGCGCGGCGTCCACCCAACGCTGCACCGCGGCAAGCTGTGGACAATGCGCATGTTCGCCGGCTTCGGCACGGCCGAGGAGACAAACGCCCGCTTCAAGTACCTGCTCGAGCAGGGCCAAACCGGCCTATCCATCGCCTTCGACCTGCCCACGCTGATGGGCTACGACAGCGACGCGCCCGAAGCGTTGGGCGAGTTCGGCAAGTGCGGTGTGGCGGTCGCCTCGCTCAAGGACATGGAAATCCTGCTGGACGGCATCCCGCTCAACCAGGTGTCCACTAGCATGACGATCAACTCGCCGGCAGCGATCATCTGGGCGATGTATATCGCCGCCGCCGAGAAACAGGGCGTGCGCCCCGACCAATTGCGCGGCACCATCCAGAATGACATCTTGAAAGAATATATCGCCCAAAAAGAGTACATCTTCCCGCCGGAGCCTTCGATGCGCCTGGTGGTGGACACCATCGAGTTCGGCACAACGACTGTCCCGCAGTGGAATACCATTTCCATCTCCGGCTACCACATCCGCGAGGCCGGCGCGACCGCCGCCCAGGAATTGGCCTTCACCCTTTCGGATGGAATGGAATACGTTCGCTGGGCTTTACAACGCGGACTCGACGTGGACGACTTTGCCCCGCGCCTTTCGTACTTCTTCAACGCGCACAACGATTTCTTCGAGGAGATCGCCAAGTACCGCGCCGCACGGCTCATTTGGGGGTATGAGATGAGGGAGACCTTCGGCGCGAAGCAGCCGCGTTCCTGGTTGATGCGTTTCCACACGCAGACGGCGGGCTGCTCGCTGACCGCCCAGCAGCCGGAGATCAACGTTATCCGCGTCGCCATCCAGGCAATGGCCGCGGTGTTGGGCGGGACCCAGAGCCTGCACACCAATTCGATGGACGAGGCCCTGGCCCTTCCATCCCAAGCGGCAGCCACCATTGCCCTGCGCACGCAGCAGATCATTGCCGAGGAATCCGGCGTGGCCAACACGATCGACCCGTTGGGCGGAAGTTTCTTCGTCGAGGCGCAGACCAACCGCATCGAGGCGCAGGCTTATGACTACTTCCGCCGCATCGCGGACTTGGGCGGCGTACTGCCCGCCATCCAAAAAGGCTTCTTCCAAACCGAGATCGCCGATTCCGCCTACCGTTACCAGCGCGAGATAGACGAGGGCGTGCGCAAGGTGGTGGGCGTCAACGCCTACGCCGAGGACAAGCCATTGACCATACCGCTGCTGGAAATGGACCCGCAAGGGTACGCACGGCAGGCTGGCCGTCTGGAGGAAATCCGCAAGAGCCGCGACAACGGCCAAGTGGGCCAGGCGCTGGACAAGCTCAGAGTCGCCTGCCAGGGAACAGAAAACACCATGCCCTATATTCTCGATTGCGTGCGGGCGTACGCGACCTTAGGTGAAATCGTCGATGTGATGAGGGGGGTGTTTGGGAGGTATGAGGAACCCACTTGGATTTAACGCGCCAACATCCTTGCCATCTCAATATACTCCGCGCTGACCGTACGCGTCTTGCCGGTCACATCGGCCAGGGGAACCAATACCATTTCCCTTCCCTGCAAGCCAACCATGACATCCGTCTCGCCCGACAGAATAGCCTGAACCGCCTTGACACCCAGGCGCGAGGCCAGCATGCGGTCGAAGGCGGTGGGGGAGCCGCCGCGCTGGATGTGTCCCAGGATGGTGACGCGCGTCGTGAAGCCCACGTCTTTCGCCTCCAAGGCAGCCGCCAGATCGTTGATCTTGACGCTGGCGCCCTCGGCGACGACGATGATGGCGTGCGTCTTACCCCGCATGTAGGCAGCCTCGACAGCTTTTGCCACCTCATCCACCGTTACCGGCTCTTCGGGGATCAAGACCATCTCCGCGCCACAGACGATGCCGGCCATGACGGCCAGGTAGCCGCAGCCGCGCCCCATGGTCTCGATCAGAAAGGCGCGCCCGTGCGAGGAGGCTGTGTCACGCAGCTTGTCCACGGCATCGACGATGGTATTCATGGCCGTGTCCACGCCAATTGCCATGTCTGTGCCCCAGACATCGTTGTCAATGCTCGCCGGGACGCCGACGACCTTGACGCCTTGCGCGGCCAGGGCGCGCGCACCCTTGAGCGAACCCTCGCCACCGACAACGATCAGCCCATCCATGCCCATGCCGTTCATGTTGCGGATGGCTTCGCGCTGGTACTTCGGCTCCAGGAAGCGCAGGCTGCGCCGGGTTTGCAGGATCGTCCCACCACGCTGGAGGATGCTGCCCACGTCACGCACGCCGAGTGGCTTGATCTCGCCATTGATCAGGCCCTCGTAACCATCCATCACGCCCAGTACTTTGGCATTGCTGGCGCTGGCGGCGCGTACCACGGCGCGGACACACGGATTCATGCCCGGCGAGTCGCCGCCGGAGGTGAGAATGCCGATCGTGAAATCTTTTTCCATAGCTTGCCTCTTGCGTATGGCGGGCATCTTGCCCGCTGATCATGGCGGGATTGGAATCCCGCCCTACATTCTTGGCGGGAACAAATCCTACCCTACATGCTTGGCGGGAATGAATCCCGCCCTACATTTGTTTGATTTGATAAACGTCCAGATCGCGCGCCACGCTGACGTTCGGGAAAACGGCCTGAGCCTCGGTCAATACTTCCTTTTCGCGATAGCGGCGCGAGATGTGGGTCAGGATCAACTGCCGCACACCAGCCTCAATCGCCAACTGCGCGGCCTGGCGGGCGGTGAGGTGCGAAAACTGCCGCGCCATATCCGCCTCAGCTTCCAGGTAGGTGGACTCGATGACCAGCGCATCGGCATCGCGGCAGGGCTCGACGAGGTCCTCGGTGCGCCCGGCATCACCCACGTGAACGAGCCGGACGCCGGGCTTGAGCGGCCCGAGCACCTGCTCTGGATCGACGCGGCGGCCGTCCGCCAGAGTGATTGGCTCGCCGTTGACCAGGTCGCGCCGCTGCGGGCCGGGTGGGACGCCCAGTTCCTCGGCCTTCTCCGGCAGGAACGGACGGTGGGACTTCTCCTCGAACCTGAACCCCAGGCAATCCGTCCCGCGGTGGTGGACGGGGAAGGCCGTGATGGTGAAGTCATCAACTTTGAAGAAGACGCCGGGCGAAATTTCGTGCATATTCAGCTTCAAGGGAGGCTGCGCCCCGCGCAGGACAACGCCATAGAGCAGGTCGTGGACGCGGTCGAGCGCCCAGCGTCCACTGTAGATATTCAACTCGTCAATCGTCTCCCAGCGCATGAATGTGGAAAGCAGCCCACCCAACCCCAAGATGTGGTCGAGATGGCCGTGGGTGATGAGGATGTGGTTGAGGTGCTTGAAGCCCATCCCCGATTGCAAAATCTGGCGCTGGGTGCCTTCGCCGCAATCCACCAGGGAGCGGAACTCATCGTGTTTGATGACCTGCGCGGAAAGCCCGCGCCGCGCAGAGGGCGCCGAGGCCGAGGTTCCGAGAAAGACGATTTCGAACATGGGGGCAATTATACCCTCACCCCCCCTCTGTATCCCCATTTTCGCGCAGCTCAGCGAAAATGAGGGGATGAAAGGGGGGCTTAGACCATTTGTGCTATAATGGCAGCGCAACACGTCACCAGGATTGCATTGCCATGCCCATCACGCATACCAAAGGCAAATCTTCACGCAGCAAGAGCAAAGGGAAATCCGCCGGGCGGAGTTCCTCTTCGCGCGGCGGACAACCGGGGGGCTTCAGTCAACAGGGGTCTCAGCCATCTTCCTCGCTGCTGGGCAGCATCTCGCCCGAACGCAAAATCGACCTGGTCGGCGTCGTTATGGCGCTGGTCGGCTTGTTGACGGTGCTAAGCTTATTCTCGGCCGACCGCAGCGGCCTAACCAGTTCCTGGATTAAGGGTCTTGCGTTCGTCTTCGGCTGGGGGATGTACGTTCTTCCTATCGGCTTGATCCTTCTCGGGTTGTGGCTGGTGGCGCGCAATGTCGAGCGCCTGCCGAGAATATCCGTCGAGCGTATCTTCGGCATTGTCCTGCTGTTTGTCAACTTGCTGGTCATCCTGCATGGACTGGCCGGGCCGGTGGACCAAGCCAACACGATCGCCGCAATCGGGAAAGGCGGCGGCTACCTGGGCGGCCTGATCCTGAGCGGAATGAACAGCGGACTGGGCGGGGCGGGGACAGTCATCGCCGTGCTGGCCTGGTTCATCATTTCCCTCACCATGACCCTTGACCTCTCGGTGCAGGAGTTGTTCCAATGGGCTGGACCGTTAATCGTCAAGATGCGCCAATTACTGAACAAGCCCATCGGGAAAGCCGCTGTCACCCCCCCCACGCCCCCCCCACCCGAAGAGCCGCCGGAGGACTTCACCCCCTTCCAGCACCCGGCAGTCATCCCCGGCGCAGGGTTGCCGGTACCGGCGACCCCGCCTAAGGTCCAGACCCGCTTCGGCGTCCCCAGCCAGCCAGTCGTCCCATGGGTGCTGCCGGAAATCAAGAATATCTTGGAAGTCGGTGCAACCCCAATTGTCAACGAGGAGTACGCCGAGACGCGCGCCCAGTTGATCGAGGAAACGCTCAACTCCTTCGGCGCCCCCAGCCAAGTGATCGAGATCAGCCGCGGCCCGGTTGTCACCATGTTCGGCGTCGAGCCGTTGTTCTTGGAGACGCGCAACGGGCGGACGCGGGTGCGCGTCTCCAAGATCGTTTCACTGGCCGATGACCTGGCGTTGGCGCTGGCGGCGAAGAGCGTACGTATCCAAGCGCCGGTGCCGGGGCGCAACTACGTGGGCATCGAGGTGCCGAACGAGGAGATGACGATGGTCACGCTGCGTGAGGTGGTCGAGGCCGAGGTTTTCCAGCGGCGACGCGCGCCGCTGCGGTTTGCGCTGGGCAAGGACGTGGCGGGACATCCCATCGTCGCCGACCTGGCTGCCATGCCACACCTGCTGATTGCCGGGACGACCGGTTCGGGCAAGTCGGTGTGCGTCAACGCCATCCTGACCTGCTTCCTGCTCCACAACACACCCGACGACCTGCGCCTGATCCTGGTGGATCCCAAACGCGTCGAGCTGACCGGCTACAATGGCGTTCCGCACCTGCTGGCGCCGGTGGTGGTGGAGATCGAACGCGTCGTCGGCGCGCTGCAATGGATGACGCGCGAGATGGACAACCGCTACCACAAGTTCGCCCAGGTTGGGGCGCGCAACGTGGACGACTATAACACCCGCATGGCAGCGCAGGGCAGTAAGAAGCTGCCCATGCTGGTGGTAGTGATTGACGAGCTGGCCGATTTGATGATGATCGCTCCCGACGAGACAGAGCGCACCATCGCCCGGCTGACGCAGATGGCGCGCGCTACCGGCATTCATCTTGTGATCGCTACGCAGCGTCCATCGGTGGATGTGGTGACGGGGATCATCAAAGCCAACTTCCCGGCGCGCATCGCCTTCTCTGTCCCAACCGGCGTGGATAGCCGCGTGATCCTCGACCAGCCCGGGGCGGAGCGTTTGCTCGGACGCGGCGATATGCTCTTCCAGGCGCCGGATTCGCCTGCGCCGGTGCGCCTGCAAGGGGTGTTCGTCTCGGATGTCGAAATCCAGCGGCTGGTGGACTACTGGCGCAACCTGGCCGGAGAGGGCAGCCCGCTGGCGGCTGCGGCGGGAGGTCCTGTGAATGCCGCCTCGGTCGCGCCGCTCAAACCATCCAGCATGGATGGCACGCAGGCGCCAATGTTCGAGGATATGGACCCGGTCGAGAAAGTCGACCCGCTGCTGGATGAGTCGATTGCGCTCGTGCGGCGCGAGGGGCGCGCCTCGGTCTCGATGCTGCAACGCCGCCTGCGCATTGGCTACACACGCGCCTCGCGCTTGGTGGATACGATGGAGGAAAAGGGGATCATCGGCCCGGTGCAGATCAACAACCAGGTGCGTGAGGTGTTGGATTATGGGCCGGCCGCGCCGCCGAAGGAAGAATGAGGCGTGAGGCGTGATAAGTGATAAGTGATGAGTGATGAGTGATCGCTTTACAGTTTACACTTTAGTGTCCCACCTACTTCATCCACAACCCGCCCGTGGACTCCATCCAATCTGCAATCCGCTCACAGGCGCGGGGGACATCGTTATCGGAAATATCCAGCTCCAGCTTGGGTAAGATGGATTCGCCGACCAGCCGGCGCATCAGCTCCTGCTCCTCAATGAATAGCTGGAGGCTATCGTACTGGCGCGGGTTGCCGGAGACCTTGAGCCGCTCAACGCGCGCCGCCTCGAAGGATGCCGGCTGGCGCGTGACGAAGACCAGATGAAAGCCGAGCGGTAACAACCGTTCCTCCAGCCAGCGAAAATCGTAATCCTTGTCGCGGGTTCTTAGCTGGCAGAGGCGCGTCGAGATGTGGAAGCGGTCAATGATCCAGGAGTAGTAACGCTGAAGCTCGAAGAGCCGCGCCCAGGTGCGGTAGGTTTCCAACGCCAGCTCCTCCTCCTGCGGCTCGAAATTGATCAGTCCGCGCCCCCAGGGGAAGTTGGTAAAGGCGCACCATTCCGCCGAGATGAGCGGGGAATGGTAGCGGTAACGGCGCGGCCCGACGATGCGCGGGTGTTCGTCGAGGGCGAAGGCGATCTCCGTTTTGAGCGTCAGGCGGGTGCCTTCGAGGATGATCTTGGGGGTGAGCTTGCTCATCCTTCGCTCCGTTCGCTACCATCATCTTTCTTTAGCAATTTATCCACATCCACATCGTAATCGCCCCATTTGCTGCCGTGCGCAGTGGCAAAGATCATCTGGCTGGTGATCTCCGACTGCGCCTCGGCTTGCTGGACGGCAAGGCGGCGCTTCTCGGCCGCTTCTGGAGAAATGCTTCCTTCGCCACTTGTGACGGACAAAATCCGCACCTCTTTTAAATCTCCTACCTTATAAGGCACAGTCTCTCCGGCGCGATGTCCGGACAAGGCGCGACCGAGAGGCGTGGATTCATCCAGCAGCCCGGACTTGAAGTCGGCCTGTTTGCTGGTGACGAGCGTGAACTCACGGCGTTCGGTCTCGCCGGAGACGGAGACCAGCTCGATGGTTACGCGGGAGAGGAGGGTGATGGGAGTCGTATCCATGGTCAGCGGATAGGATAGCGGATAAACGGATGGCGCGCAAGTTTCGCTTACACCGCACCTTTGGGGGAGGTGTCCGCTACCTCTGGTCATCTTCTTGGTCGCTCTTTGGGTTGGTGCTGGGCTTGATGGAGGCGCAAGCCGTGGAGATGGGGAGACAGATGGTGCGAGTATGGAGGAAGGGAGCGCACTAAATGGTTACGGCTTAATCACTAACATCAAAAACAGCACACTGGCGATCAGCGTGCCGACGAAGATGATCGCCGGGGTGGGATTGTTCTGCTCCACCGACTCTTCGCGGATGCTTTCGAGCGAGGTGAATCCCAACAGGCGCGTCACGATCCAGACGAACAGGCTGGCGATGAGCGCGATGATCGGGCCCCAGAAGGCGATCATGCCAAGGATGTTGCCCAGGTGCGCGATGTAACTTTTCCAGCCGGTTGGGTCGAGAAAGTAGGCCAATACCTGGCCGAGGATCAACACCAGCACCAGGGTGACGATCAGGGTGTAACGTCCGAATAGCTTTTTCATAGGTTCTCCTGTGGGTTAGAATTTAATGTCTGTTTCCTGGATCTGGAAGCCGCGCCAGAGTGTATCCTGCCCGCCGCTGCCGCCGCTTTGGAAGTCATCCACCAGCAAGGCCTGGTTATCGCTGGCGGCGTGAATGAAGCGTCCGACCGCGCCTTTGTGCAAGTGCGAGCCTTCGCCATCCTCGAACTCGATGGCAAAGCGGCCGATGTCCACCATGCGCCAGCGCCCCCCGGCGTAGGAGAATTCCACGCGGGCGGTCTGGTCGGATTGGGCAAACTGGCGGGCATACGGGACGAAGTCGCGGTTGATGTCCATATCGGACAGCCCGCGGCGCTCATCCAGCAGGTAGAAGCGATCCTGCCAGTTCAACAGGTAAGCAGCCGGTTCCAGGGCGAATCCGGCGAAATAATTGCCGGTCGGCGTCCAGGGGACATTCGGGCCGCGCGAGGCCTGCCACAGCTCGGTGAACAGCAGCCGGCCGCGCACCTGGAAATCGAGCGCCCCCTTGCGCGGATGAACGATGCGCACACTCTTGCCGATCTCCAACCCGGCCAGCTTGGCCGGTTCGGGCAGGTCGATCAGCGGCTGGAGCGACGAGCCGCAGTAGGCGCACTTCTTGTCGTTCGGCTTGATGTTGGCGCCGCATGATGGACATTTCAGGTCAGCGGGAATATTATCGGGCATTTTTCTCTCCGGGAGCTGCACTTGGGTGGTGGTTGGAGGTGGCACCGGCGCGGCGCCCGTCGGACGAACGGGTTGTGGAGCGGATTGGACAACGCCAGACTTCAAGGTGTTGTTACCGATCACGAAGGCGATGAAAGCGCCGATCAGGTAGAAAGCGTGGGGTAGGAAGGAGACGCCGATGCAGGCGAATAACGCCAGGAATGAGCAGATCAGCCAGCTTTTCTTTGTGGACATATTACCAGCCTCCGCTATCACCGCCGCCGGAGTCCCAGCCGCCGCTATCGCTACCGCCAGAGTCCCAGCCACCGCTGTCACTGCCTCCAGAGTCCCAGCCGCCGCTGTCGCTGCCCCCGGAATCCCAGCCACCGCTATCGCTGCCGCCCGAGTCCCAACCGCCGGATGAGCCGCCATCCCCGGACCACCATGAGCCTCCGGAACCGGACGAGCCGGTATCTACAATGCCCCCACTGTTATGCGAGCTGGCGCCTCCGACGACGAACAGCACCAGCAGGATCACGCTCAAGATGTACCAGGGAAGCGCGGCGGGGATATTTCGGCTGCGTTTCATGAGGCTCTCCTTTCTTGTACAGTTCCAGATTCTACACGATCCGTTTTATTTGGCATCTGGTTATGGTCCTTCGATACACAAAGAACGATTTCATGGGCATTTTAACATAAAGGACTCCGAAATTGTTTGGATTTCCAAATTCTTTTTGCAAAAAGCGGATAAAGTGCTATAATCTTCCCGTAATCTGGAACGGGCAAATCCATTCAAATTGGGAGAGGAAAATCACCATGAACAGCAAATTGGTCCTCGGTATCGTTGCCATCGCGCTTGTCACTTTAGCGTGTGGCACCACTTCAACGAATACCATCCAGACCGCGATCGCTCAAACGCAAGCGGCGCAACCGATACAACCCGCGCAACCCACACAACCGGCGACACCCACACAACCTGTTGCCACTCTGCCTCCTACGGCCACAGCCACTTCGACAGAGGTTCCAACCGCGACGAATACACTTGCGCCTTCGCCTACGGCGACAGCCACGAGCGTGTCGGTCAATGTAGAAGCGCTCAGAAACGCATTCGAGAAAAATGGTTACGGCAGCTATTCTTACGAGGATAAAGCCCTAAGGCCAAATGTTGCGGGAACCATGTTCTATAAAGATAATCCCTATAACCAGGTCATCATCTACAAAGATGGTTTTACGCGTCTTCAGGCTTTGTCGGGCAAAGATGCATCCGCCCGCGCCAGGCAGATGGAGGCCCATTTCCAGGTTCTTGACACGGTCTATCCTGCGAGTTTCATGAAAGAACTGCGCTCGGCTTTTGAAACTTATAATAATGCCTCCACCGGTCGGATCAGCGGAACCGCGGATAAAACCTGGGCCTTGGGGGATGCATGGCGGAATGTCTATGCAATGTACAATAAATCCTCCGCCACTGTGGGCGGTATGCCGGTCAACCTTTATTTATGGTTCTGGCAGATTTCCTGCCCGCAAGGATACATTTGCTGGATGACGGATTTTCCGGGAGAGGTGTTCGTGGGGGATAATTCTTACACTTTCGTTGAAGTGCAATTCACCACCACACCGTAGTAATAGACATTATCGGAAATAAGAGGAGTAGGGGGTGTGCGGGCGGCTACGCCGCCCGCACACCCCCATTCTCGTTATTACCGGTATTGTCGAGCGACAGGCAGTAAAAGAAAACTTCCGAAGTCTTGGGGACTTCGGAAGTTTTGCTATCAAATATCCAGGTTCCTCACGCTGCGAGCGTGCGTCTGGATGAAGCGGCGGCGTGGGTCCACCGCGTCGCCCATCAGCATGTCGAAGGTGCGGTCGGCTTCGGCGGCGTCGTCAATCGTCACCAGCAGGAGCGTGCGGTTGGCGGGATTCATGGTCGTATCCCAAAGCTGCTGCGGGTTCATCTCGCCCAAGCCCTTGTACCGCGAAATGGAGACCTTGTCCGCGCTGACGCCGAGCGATTTGAGCAGTTTCTCCTGCTCCGGCTCAGTGTAGGCGTAATGCACCTGGTTCTTATAGGCGACGCGATAAAGCGGTGGCTGGGCGATATAGAGATGGCCTTCCTCGATGAGGGTTGGCATGTAACGGAAGAAGAAGGTCAAGAGCAGGGTGCGGATGTGGCTACCGTCCACATCAGCATCGGTCATGAGAACGACCCGCCCGTAACGTAGCCCCTCCAGGCTGAAATTGTCGCCAATGCCGGTGCCAAGCGCGGAGATGAGCGCCTTGACCTCGTTGTTGCCCAGGATCTTGTCCAGCCGGGCGCGCTCGGTGTTCATGATCTTGCCGCGCAAGGGGAGGATGGCCTGGAAGTGGCGGTCACGACCTTGTTTTGCCGAACCGCCTGCGCTATCACCTTCCACAATATACAACTCTGTTTTGGTCGAATCGCGTTCGGAGCAATCTGCCAGCTTGCCGGGCAGGGTCAGGCTCTCCAACGCGGACTTGCGGATGACCAGGTCGCGCGCCTTGCGCGCCGCGTCACGCGCCCGCGCCGAGGTGAGACATTTCTGCACGATGGCTTTGGCCGCCTGCGGATTCTGTTCGAGGAATGTGCCAAAGGCCTCGCCCACCACCTGCTGGACGTAAGTCTGCACCTCCGGGTTCATCAACTTGACTTTGGTCTGGCTCTCGAACTGCGGGTCGGGATGCTTGACGCTGACGATGGCGGTCAGCCCCTCGCGCGTATCGTCGCCGGAGAAATTGGGGTCGGCGTCCTTGAGCAGGCCGGACTTGCGCGCATAGTCGTTGATGACGCGCGTCAGCGCGGCGCGCATGCCGGTCAGGTGCGTGCCGCCATCCACGGTGTTGATCGTGTTGGCGAACGAGTAGACCGATTCGGTGTAGGCATCGGTGTATTGGACGGCCGTCTCGATGCCGATATGTTCGATCTCCTTTTCGACAAAAACCACCGGGTGGAGCAGCTCGCGGTTGCGGTTCAGGTAGCGGACAAAGGAGGTGATGCCGCCCTCGAAGTAGAAGGTCAGCTCGCGGTGGGCGCGCTGGTCAAGGAAGTAGATGGTGGTGCCGCGCGTGACAAAGGCCATCTCGCGAAAGCGCTGCGCCAGCGTATCGAAACGGAAGTCCAGGTCGGACATGAAGATCAACGGGTCGAATTTGAAGGTGGTGGTGGTGCCAGTTTCGTCCGCTTTTGCCTTGCCGATGCTCTTGACCGCTTGCTGGGGGTAGCCCCGCTCGTAACGCTGGAAGTACACCTGTCCGCCGCGTTTGACGCGTACCTCGCACCACTCCGAAAGGGCATTGACCGCGCTGACGCCCACGCCGTGCAACCCGCCGGAAACCTTGTAGCTGCCGCCGCCGAACTTTCCTCCGGCATGCAACTTGGTCATTACCACTTCCAGGGCGGATTTCTTTTCGGTCGGGTGGATGTCCACCGGGATGCCGCGTCCGTTGTCTTCAACGGTCACGCTCGAATCGGGGTGGATGGTAACGTTGATGCGCGTACATGCACCCGCGAGACTTTCGTCGATTGAATTGTCTACTACCTCATAGACCAAATGATGCAGCGCCTTCAGGTCTGTACCTCCCACATACATACCTGGCCGGCGGCGGACGGCTTCCAGGCCTTCCAGCACCTGAATATCTTTTGCTTCATAACTAACATTGGATACCACAGAACCTCCGAAAGACCCTAACCCAACCCCTCCCGGCCTTCGGCCAGGGTGGGGAAAGGTGAGGGCGTTTATGCTTGGATTGTTGTTCTCGCCTGCACCTTTTCGGCCACTTCTTTCAACCAGGCATTGACATCGCGATAGTAAATAAAGCTGGTCGCCAGCAGCGCGGTGGAAATGAAGGCGTGACCGGCGATTCCTACCAGGGTCAGCCAGGAATTTTGCGGAGGGGTGCGCCACAAGAAATCGAGTCCCTGGCTGATGATGAACACACTGAGCAGGAATAAGCCACTGGCGGGCAGCGTGTAGCGCGTCATGCGCAGGCTGCTAAGGATGGATATGAAGGCATTTTGCCGGTAGGTGAAAATCCCATGCGGCGAGAAGAAGATAGGCAGCACCACCCAGAGTAAAAACAGGCTGGTAATGAAGAATGCTGCTTCGGCCAGCAGCGGGCTGATCAAAGCCAACACCCCAAAGAAGAGAAACGCCGGCAAGCCTAAAACAAACGCCAGCGCCAGCCAGATGACCGAAAGCAAGACGGTCTGGAGGATGGATTGGGCAAACGAGCGCGGCTGTTCCGGTTTCAATGTCACGCCGGAGACCCAGTAGAAATAAAGACTTCCCAGCAGCCAGCCGCCGGTAGCGAGGAGCAACCACCAGCCGAGCATGCCCAAGAAAGAGTTGGTCTCCAAATCGCTCGGCGCGCCAAACGGCGTCTGGATGGGCATACTACCGCTCATCAGGCTGGCAATGCCCACCGGGAAAGTACGCACCAGACTGAACAGGTTGAATCGATCCAGGAATTGCATCCAGGCCTGCTGCACTTGGGCCAGATCCATTCCAAAGGAGGGGGGCGGAGCGGAAAAGCTCGAAAGCCCGGTGACCAATTGCGCCAGGAGTTGCTTGAGACGTAAGCGAGGCCCCAGCCAGAGGAAAAGATCGAAGACCACAGGCAGAACGATGACCGCGACGTTGTTGGCAATGGCATCGAAGCCTTTGGTGAACGTGGCGATCAGTCCCGGAGGCGGGGGGAGGGTTGCTGTCTTTGCTTGCTTGGATTCCATGCCTTTTATTCTACCACAGGGGTTCGCGGTACAATATAAGCATGGTTCACCAACGCTACCCAATTGACGCCAACCGCGTGAGCGTGCTGACTGCCGCCGTGCTACTGGCTTTCGCCCTGACGCGCATCCTGCAAACACCTTTCTACACGTTGGATTTGAACCTGGCTGGATTTGCCATCACCTTCAAAGTCAATCTCGACACAGCAATTACCCTTCTCGCCGCGGGGCTTTCGGCCAGCGGCGTGGTCTGGCTGTTGCGCGCCCATCCCTCACTCCAACCCGGCGAGACTGTCGAACACTGGCTGCTGCCCCTGCTGACCACCCTGGTCATCGGTGTAACGCTTTACACACTGCCGGCCGGTTTCACTTGGTGGGCAGGCTTTGGAATCGGCGGCTTGTTGCTGGCGATGGTCTTCCTGGCCGAGTATGTGGTGGTGGAGCCGGCAGATACTCGTTATCCGCTGGCGACAGCAACCCTTACCGCGCTTTCATTCGCCATCTATTTGATCCTGGCAGTCGCCTTGCGCGCCGCGGGGACGCGGCTGTACTTGCTTGCGCCAGCGCTCTTCCTGGCGAGCGGACTGGTCGCACTGCGCACGTTGCACTTGCGCCTGAACGAGCGCTGGGAATTCGGCTGGGCGCTGTGCATCGCGTTGGTGGGAATGCAATTAGGCACAGCCCTGCACTATTGGCCACTGACCCCGATCCGCTTTGGGTTGGTCTTGCTCGGCCCGGCCTACGCGTTGACCGCCCTGGCAGCCAGCATGGCCGAGGGGAATCCGTTCCGCCGCGCCTTCGTTGAGCCGCTGGTGATGCTGGGGCTGGTTTTAGGGTTGGCGATTTGGTTCAGGTAGGGCGGGATTCTTTCCCGCCCAAGAAGGGGGCAGGATTGGAATCCCGCCCTACAGCAATCCCATGATCGAAAAACTCATCCTCACTCGCAAGCACTGGCAAGCCATGCGCCGTCATGTGGCGCGGCGCGTGCCATTGGAGGCTTGCGGCTTGTTGGGCGGGAAAAATAGCCAGGTAGTGATAACGCTGGGCGTGCCGAACTCAGAGCGCAGTCCGGTGCGTTTCTGTATGGATGCACGGGAGCAGTGGCGCGCCTTTAAAAGTATCGAAGCTGCAGGGTTGGAGTTGGTCGGCATCTACCATTCCCACCCCAATGGCCCGGCGAATCCTTCGCCGACGGATGTGGCTGAGGCAACGTACGCGGCGGTGCAGGTCATCTGGCAGCGGCAAGAGGGGAGGTGGGCGGCACGCGGCTTCTGGATCGAAGGGGGAAAGGTGACAGAGGTGGCTTTGCAAGTTATGGAAGCCGAGTAACCCGGAATGATTTTGTGTGTTACCATCTTTGCCAAAGAATAATTCTCGGAGTATCTTCTAAAAAAGAAGGGGAAACGGGGTGTGTGCAGGCGGCTTCGCCGCCTGCACACACCCCAGCCCCCTATTTATTGAGATGATACTTCTCGGAGGTGTCGAGCGATGCAGATCATGATTGATGCTGGCATTGTGCTGGCGTCGTACCTGTTCGGGGCCATCCCGTTTGGCCTGCTGATCGTCAAATGGTTCACAGGCAAAGATGTACGCCAGGTCGAAAGCGGGCGCACCGGTGGGACAAATGTGATGCGCGCCGCCGGTTTCTGGCCGGGACTATTGACCGCCATCCTGGATGTGCTGAAAGCCGCGGCCACCGTCTGGTTGGCCAAGGCAGTCACCGCGAATGAGTGGATCCACGCCCTGGCGCCAATCGCGGCCATCCTGGGACATAACTATTCGATCTTCCTCGCTGAACGGAATGGGAGCGGACGCTGGCGGCTGCGCGGCGGGGCTGGGGGGGCGGCGAGCCTGGGCGGCGCATTGGGTTTGTGGGCACCTTCAGTGCTGATCATATTGCCCATCGGCGTGTTGATCTATTATTTCGTGGGTTATGCCTCGGTGACAACGATGAGCGTGGCCATCCTGGCCGCGATCCTCTTTGCCGTGCGCGCCTGGTTCTATCACACACCGTGGGAGTATGTACTGTATGGCGTCTTGGCAGAAATCCTGCTGGTGATAGCGCTTCTCCCCAATATCAAACGCCTCGCCAATGGGACAGAACGCCTGCATGGCTGGCGGCTGGCGCGGCAAAAGAAACTTGGTTGACTACCTACTCTTCCAGTTTTTTCTTCTCGGGGGTCGGTGACTCTTCCAATGTCTGCTTGAATAGCGCGTTCAGGTTTCGCTGGTGAAGCTCCTCGGCCAGACCTCCGAGGTAGATGCGGCTCTTGCCGCAGCTTTCGATGCGCATCTCGGCCATGTAGTCCTGAGGAGCGCGGCGGCGCGTAGCCGTCTTGGCCACCTTGCGGATGTTGGTCAGGTAATTCAGATTCTCCTTCACCGCTGCATCAATCTCTCCGCGCAAGATGACGTCCCCGTGTCCCTGGATGATGTTTTCCAGCCCCATTCGGCTGATGCGCTTGATAGAGGCGGTAATGTCATCGGCGTCGCCGTCCACGATGTAGGGCAGCGGCATGAAGGCATCGCCCGCGAAGAGGACGCGGTCTTCGTCCACCAACACTGAAATGCCGTCCGCACTGTGACCGGCCGCCGGCGTCATGGTCAGGTTCTTTTTGCCCACCCGCAGGCAGAGCGTGCCCTGGTCGAAGGTCAATTGCGGCAATACGATCTTCACCTGGCGGAAAGCCTGATTTTGCCGACGGGTGGCCTCCAATGAGGGGATGCCACGCTCGCGCAGGAATTGGCGGCAAAGAGAGTGGGCGATGATCGTCGCGCCGGGAAAGAAGCAGTTGCCCCACGTATGGTCGGCATGATAGTGGGTGTTGATGATATAACGCACCTGCACACCCAGCTCATGCTCGATAAAATCGCGCATGGCCAGAGTCTCTTCCGGCATGGCCAACGTATCAATGACTACCGCCCACTGCGGGCCGACAACCACGCCGGCAGTTACTTGGGCATAAACTTCGCTTTGGAACCAAAAAACGTTTTCAGAAATGCGTTCGCGGTGCATAGAATCCCTCGACAGTAAAGATAACTGAATCTAGCACAAATGCGAGCTAAAATCAAGACAGCTTTCCCCAAAAAGTGAAAATTCCTCCATTCCGAACAATCGAGATGAGACTCCGAGAAAAGTTGACAACATTGTTAATAAAAGATATTGCCTAAGAATTAGGGCCGTGATAAACTATTAGCATGGCTATTCCTATGCTGGTTTTTACAGAAGACGCTATTTTTGGCGAGCTGGTTTCCCGCAGCCTGGAGGGTGACAAGCGTTTCAGCGTGTGCGTCTGCCAGCGGGTGGATGATGCGATAGCTTACGTCCTCAATGAGAACTGCTCGCTGACATTCCTTGATCTCGACATCGAGCAGCCGCTTGCGGCCGGACGCTCCCTGCGGGAAGCCAGCGCCAAGATGCGTTTTATTTTCCTCTCCGCAGTTGGCGCTGACCCGGCGCTGGATGAGCTCAATCCCCGCGCCTACCTGGCCAAACCCTTCTATGTGCGCGACCTGCTGGAATTGGTAGATAAGCTGGCGCAGCCTCCAGCAGCCGTGATCCCGCACCCTGAGCCTAAGATCCAGCAGACCACCGGGCGAACGGTCCTTCCCGCAATGCCCTGGTTGGATGACAGGAACCGCGCCGCCCAGCACCTCATGCGGTTAACACTCGAAACCTCGGCGCAGGCTGCCTTGATCAACCGCGGTGACGAGTTGTGGGCTTATTCTGGCCAGTTGCCCCAGGCCGCCGCCAACGAGCTGGCGCGTATGGTGGCGCGTTCTTGGGATAAGAACGGCGAGAGCGACCTGATCCGCTTCACCAGTCTGAACTCGACCAAGGCTGAATACATGCTCTTCGCTACCGGGCTGGCGGCGGGGGCAGTGCTGGCGCTTATCTTTGACGCCGAAACGCCAATCAGCACCTTCCGTACCCAGACCGGGCGGTGGATCCACTCGCTGGCAACAGTCCAGTCCGCAGAAGAGCAGACAGGCGTTGAGGCTGCCGGGGCAGTGGTTGTTTCACCTACTCCTTCGTTGAATCAGCGATTGGCGCCTGCCGCAGATTATCAGGCGGATAATGTTGCGCCAGCCCCGGAGGAGATTGCCGAGGCGGCTGCGGAGCCAGCAAAAAAAACCAGCACCGGGAGGCTGAGGGCAGATCAAAAGACCGAAGAACTCTCGCCAGAGCCCGGTTCCGAGACTCAACCCGCCTCGCCTCCACACGAAGGGCGGAACATCGTTTTGGAACCGGACTCAGCCTCGCTCTTTGACCTGACCTATGTCTGCCTGCTCATCCCGCGCTTTGCCCATCATTTCCTGACAGGAGACCTGGCGGTTCGGCTCTCCGACTGGATGCAGGAAACTTGCATCGCCTTCAACTGGCGGCTGGAATTCATCGCAGTGCGCCCAGATTATCTGCATTGGATCGTGAATCTGCCTCCAGCCACCTCGCCAGACAAGATGATCCGCATCGCCCACCAGCGGCTATCCGGAAAGATATTCGAGGAGTTCCCCCGTTTCAGGAGGGAAAATCCCTCCGGTGATTTCTGGGCGTCGTCGAACCTGGTCATGGCAGGCGCACAGCCTGCACCGGCCCAGGTGATCAAGGAATTCATCCAGAAAACTCGCCGGAAACAGGGCCAAACGATCCCGATCCGGTAGCATGGCCACAGATTCCCTGGGTGATGTAACCGCATCATGCCCCCTACGCTGTACCTGATTGACGGCCACGCCTTGGCGTACCGTATGTATTACGCCCTCACCGGCTACACCAGCGCGCCGTCGCGCTGGCAAACCTCCAAGGGCGAGCCGACGGCGGGAATCTATGGCTTTGCCCGCGAGATATTGCGCATCTACGAGCAGGAGAAGCCGGATTACCTGGCGGTGGCCTTTGATACCGGCAAGACCTTCCGCGACGAAATCTACCCCGAATATAAAGCCACCCGCGCCAAGATGCCCGACGATCTGCGCGGTCAGATCGAACGCATCCGCCAATTGGTGGATGCCTTTGACATCCCGCGCCTTGAAATGGAAGGCTTCGAGGCCGACGACGTGCTTGGCTCCGCTGCCCGCTGGGGCGCGGCGCAGGGACTGGGCATCAAGATCATCACAGGCGACCGCGATCTGCTGCAACTGGTGGACGCGCGCACCATCGTCTACCTGGCAGGCGACGACCAGAACTACATCACCGCCGAAGACGTGATGGGCAAGCTTGGCGTCCGCCCTGAGCAGGTGGTGGATTACAAAGCCATCGTTGGCGATAAATCCGACAATATCCCAGGCGTGCCGGGTGTGGGCGAGAAGACCGCCGAAGCGTTGCTCGCCAAATTCAATACGCTCGACAACGTCTACGCCCATCTGGAAGAGATCGAGCCGCGCTGGCGAAACAAGCTGGAGGCCGGGAAACAAAACGCCTACATGAGCCAGCAACTCGCTGCCATCCGCACCGACCTGAAAGTAACTCTCAACCTCGAGCAAGCCCGGCCTGACGCCTTTGACCCGGCCAAGGTGGAAGCCCTGTTCCGCGAGCTGGAGTTTCGCTCGCTGGTGGATAAGCTCCATAAATTGACCGACCCAGCCGTTCCAAGCGGGATGCAGCAGTTGAGCCTGTTTGGGGAGCAACCGGTTCAGGTAAAGGCAGTAAGCCCCCGCGCAGAGAAGGCGGCAGGATTGACTGCGACCATCGTGGATGACGCGGCCAAGTTGGACGCGCTGGTCGCGGCGTTGAACACGGCCTCCGTCATTTCTTTCGATACCGAAACCACTTCCACCGACGAGATGACCGCCGGGCTGGTAGGCATCTCGCTGGCAGTCAAAGCAGGCGAAGGGTATTACGTTCCCATCAGTCACAGCGCCGGGACGCAACTCCCCCTTGAACAGGTGCTTGCCGCGCTGCGTTCCCCGCTCACCGATGCACGCCTGCCGAAGATCGGTCACAACCTGAAATATGACTTCATCATGCTGGCGCGGCGGGGATTGGTCGTCAGCCCGCTGTCTTTTGATACGATGATCGCCGAGTGGGTGATTGACCCCTCCTCGCACAACCTGGGGCTGAAGAACCTGGCCTTTGAACGGCTCGGCGAAGAGATGACGCACATCGAAGACCTGATCGGCAAGGGCAAAAAGCAGATCGGCATGGATGCTGTCGCGATTCAAGACGCTGCCTCTTACGCCGTCGCCGACGCCGAAACCACGCTGCGGCTGCATCCCCTTTTGGAGGCCGAGTTGAAGCGCATCCCCAAGGCCTGGGACTTGTTCACCAGCATCGAAATGCCGCTCGTGCGCGTGCTGGCCGAGATGGAAATGGCAGGCGTGGCGCTGGATCGCGACTTTTTCGCGGCGTTCTCTGTACAGCTCGACGAGCGGATGAAGACCATCGAGCAAGATGTGTACACAGCATCCGGCAAGATTTTCAACATCAACTCTACCCAGCAATTATCTGGCGTTCTTTTCGAGACACTGCGCCTGGTTCCACCTGACCAGGGACGCAAGACCGCCTCCGGCCATTATTCCACCGCAGCGGGAGTGTTGGAGGAGCTGTCAGGTCAACACCCGGTGGTGGACATGATCCTGGAATACCGCGAGCTTTCCAAACTCAAGTCCACCTATGTGGACGCGCTGCCGGCGCAGATCCACCCGGAGACCGGGCGCGTGCACACCTCCTTCAGCCAAACCGGCGCAGTGACGGGGCGTCTCTCCTCCTCCGACCCGAACCTGCAAAACATCCCGACGCGCACCGAGCTTGGACGCCGCGTGAGGCGCGGCTTCGTTGCTGAAGCGGGCAATGTCCTGCTCTCGGCGGATTACTCACAGATCGAGCTGCGCATCGTGGCGCACATGGCCGGCGACGAGGCCATGCTGGGCGCATTCCGCGCCGGACAGGATATCCACGCCACGACCGCGGCTGCCATCTACGGAGTTCCTCTAGAAGCGGTGACAAAGGAACAGCGCCGTCATGCCAAGGCTATCAACTTTGGCCTGATCTATGGCATGTCCGCCTTTGGATTGACGCGTTCCACCGACCTGACGTTGGCCGAATCCGAGCAGTTCGTCAAAGCCTATTTCCACCAATTCCCCGGCGTCAAGCGTTACCTGGACGGCATCCGCAAGGAGGCTGCCCAGAAAGGTTACGTGGAGACACTGCTCGGCCGCCGTCGTTATTTCCCGGCGCTTAAAAGTACGTTGAACCAGACCTTACGAAACCGCGAGGAACGGGAAGCCATTAACGCCCCCATCCAAGGCACGGCTGCTGATATAATGAAAATCGCCATGAACGAGATCCCGCTCGCCCTGGCACAGGCCGGCCTGCACAGCAAGATGCTCCTGCAAGTGCATGACGAATTGGTAGTTGAGTGCCCGAGCGCTGAGCTGGAACAGACCGCCCGTGTGGTGCGCGATGTGATGGAGAATTCTCACCGGTTGTCCATCCCGCTGACCACCGAGGCGCGCTGGGGCTTGAATTGGGATGAGATGCGGTTAATCGAATAGTCCAATAGTCGGATAGTCTTTTAGTCGTTTTCGTGACCTTCGCGCAATTCGATACAATAGAAGAGAACACAATGCCTGGACGCGAGGAAGTATTCCAAACTGCAATGAATAATGGCCACTCCGCGGCCTGGGACCAGAAATGGGATCAGGCTGTTGAGGCCTATCAAAAAGCGTTGGTGGAATTTCCCGAAAATCCTAAGGCGCTGACCAATCTCGGCCTGGCGCTAAACCAGGTGGGACGGTACGAGGAAGCCCTTGAAGCCTATAAACGCGCTGCGCAATTTTCGCCTGAAGATCCGCTCCCGCTGGGCAAGGTCGCCCAACTTTCTGAACGCCTGGGGCATTTGCAGCAGGCAATCCAGGCAGCTTTACAATCCGCCGAGTTATACATCAAATCCAAAGAAGCGGACAAGGCTCTTGAGAATTGGCTTCGGGTGACCGTGTTGGACCCTGAAAACCTCACCGCCCATTCGCGGCTGGCGCTGGTTCACGAACGCCTCGGCCACGCCCCGCAGGCGGTAAGTGAATACCTGGCGGTTGCCAGTCTCTACCAGCAGACCGGCAGCTTGGATAAGGCCGCCGAAATGGTCAGCCGCGCGCTGCGCCTCTCGCCGAACAGCCCAGAGGCCAAGCAGGCCACAAAGGCATTGAAAGACGGCCAGATGCTGCCCAAACCGATCCGGCGCAAGGGAGGCACGGGGCCGCTGCGTATCGCACAGGTACGGCAGCTCGAAGCGCCTAAGCCAACCGAAGAGGGGCAGGATCCGATCATGGAAGCGCGCAACAAGGCATTGAACCGGATGGCCGAGGTGCTGTTCGACCAGTCTAGCGAAAACACCGACACCACCTCGCCCGTGCGCAGCCTCCAGGCATTTATGAGGCGCACCGATCCGCTGGCTTTGAAGAACAACGAGCGCGCCAATGTCACACTCCACATAGGACAAGCAATTGATGCGCAAAGTAAAAACCAGGATGCGCAGGCCGCCACAGAGCTAGAGCAGGCAATCGAAGCCGGATATAAAAGCACGGCTCTGTATTTCGATTTGGGCCTGCTGCACGCCAAAACCAACCGGCACGAGAGCGCCCTGCGCCACCTCCGACACGCGGTGCGTAACGAAGATTATGCCTTGGGCGCTCGCCTGTTGATGGCTGAAATTTTGCGCAAAACGGATCGCTTAAAAGAAGCCATGGTGGAATACATGGAGGCGCTCCGCTTGGCCGATTCGATGGTCGTGCCACCCGAACAGACGGATGCCATACGCCAACTTTACGAGCCGCTGATTGATGCCCAAGCCAAGAGGAGCGACAACCAAGAGTTGGCCAAGCTGTGCGACAACATCAAGACGCTATTGCTCCAGCCCAACTGGCGCGCTCTCGTCAGCCAGGCGCGCCAGCAGTTGCCCCAGAGCGGCCCCGGAGCGCCGCCGCTGCCGCTGGCCGAGATCATGACCCAGACCCAAAGCAGTCAGCTCATCCAAGCGATCAACAAAGCACGCCAGACAGCACAGGCTGGCCACCTGCGCTCAGCAGTGGATGCGATCTTCGACGGTCTTCAACTTGCCCCAACCTACCTGCCACTGCACATTCTCCTCGGCGATCTGTTGATCCAGAATGGGCGCACCCAGGACGCGATAACCAAGTATTCGGTCGTTGCGCAGGCGTACAACGTTCGCGGCGATGCAACTCAATCAACCAACCTCCTGCGGCGCATCATCGAGGTTGCGCCGATGGAGACCAATGCACGGCAGCGCCTGATCGAACAGCTTGTTGCCCAAGGGAAGGTGGATGATGCGGTTGCTGAGTATATCCAACTGGCGGACATTTACTATCGCCTGGCCGAGCTGGACCTGGCGCGAAAGACATATACCGACGCCCTGCGCCTAGCCCAGCAAACGAGGGGCAACCGGGAATGGAGCCTCCAGATCCTGCACCGCATGGCGGATATTGATATGCAGCATCTGGACTGGCGGCAAGCCCTGCGCCTCTTCGAGCAGATCCGCACTCTCCAACCGGAAGAAGCCTCCGTCCGCAAGAACCTGGTGGACTTGAACATCCGCCTTGACCAACCAAATCAAGCAATGGCCGAATTGGATAATTATCTGACCTATCTGGATAATAACGGCCAGCGCACCGCGGCCATCCCGTTCCTGGAAGGGCTGGTGCAGGATAACGCCGGTCAACCACTCCTGCAAAACTACTTGGTGGATGAATACATCCGCGCCGGCTGGAGGAGGGAGGCCGTTTCGCAGCTCGACGCATTAGGCGAGAAACTGTTACAATCTGGCGACCGCGCTGGCGCCATCCGCGCCGTCGAGAAGATCATCTCGCTAAACCCACCCAACGTTGATAATTACCGGAGATTGCTCCAAAAGCTAAACTCCGCATAAAGCGACATTGCCAGTTTTTCTGATTGCGGCTATAATCCCGCCTGCCATCGGGGCGTGGCGCAGTCCGGCTAGCGCGCTTGCATGGGGTGCAAGAGGTCCCGGGTTCAATTCCCGGCGCCCCGACAAAATACCCCTGATTCGCCCCCATTTGGCGAACAGGCGTTCTATAAGCTCCGGGAGAGAGCGAGATACGTGGCGACCGGTCCCTACCGGCCAGCGTATTTCGCTTTTTCATTCTGGAGCCAAATGCGTGAACCCCACCTGAAACATCTTCAAATTGCCCGCCTCGGGCGATTGCTGGACATGCTCTACCGGCCTGCCGAGATCGCCGAGGAGATCGGCGTCACCGTAGATACCGTCTACCGATCTTACCTTCCCGCCGGCCTACCCAGCACACGCGACGCCCAGGGCAGCATCTGGATCCACGGTCCTGCTTTCGCTTCCTGGGCGCGGGAGACCATCGCCCGTAAAAAATCGAAGCGGAAGCCACTCTGGGAGGGCCAGGCCTGGTGCGTACGCTGCAATCGGCCGGTGGACATGCACTCACCGGTCATCCGCCCCCTGAACCGGGTGATCGAGCTGCAAGTCTCTAGTTGCCCTATCTGTGGGACTACCATCAATCGCGGCCGGCGGAGGGTTTCGTGATCAATCGCCAGAACTGGCTCGATGTCCGGCTCTACCTGCGATATATCTTGGCGGTCCGCCAGAACGCCCCCGAGACCGTCGCCCGTACGCGCAAGCATCTGCGTCATCTCCTGGAATGGGCGAATGAAGCCGCGCTGCCCAGGGCGGCCGGCGTCACCCCAACCCTGCCTGCCTACCTCGTCGGTCGCCACCTCTCGCCGTCCTCGATCAAGAAGGGACTTGAAGCAACACGGCATTTCTTCGCCTTTGCCAGGGATTACTGGCCGCAGCGTTACCGGCGCATTTCGTCGGCCTGGATTTCCCTGCTCCAGCCGCCGCGCGGCGCCCGCATGGAATCCCGTCTGCCGGTCCACCAGTTCTATACCCTCGAAGAGATCTGCCGCATCGCCCGCGTTTCCACAGAAACGCTGCGCCAGGAACGGGCGCAGGTGGCCGCCTGTATGTTGTTCCTCTCCGGGATGCGCGCCGACGCCTTTGCCTCCCTGCCTATCTCATGCGTAGACCTCGCATGCCGCCAGATCAGCCAATTGCCCGAGCTGGGAGTCCGCACCAAGAATCGCAAGGCAGCGTTGACCTACTTGCTCGAAATCCCCGAACTGCTGGCCGTCGTCGAACGCTGGGATCGTCGTCTGCGGGACCTGCCGCCTGCCGCACTCTGGTTCAGCCCCGTCACGACTGATGGGATGACCTTGTTGCCGACCCCCCGAGCGTTTATCGGACGCGGCAACCAGGTTGCCAAAGATCTGGAACTCATCTGCAACCGGGCCGGCATCCCCTATCTCTCTCCTCACAAGTTGCGCCACGGTCACGTGGTCTATGCCCTCAAGCAGGCGCGCACAATGGCCGAGATGAAGGCGATCTCGCAAAATGTCATGCACGCCAGCGTCACCATCACCGATCAGATCTATGGCCGCCTGGTGGATGACGACGTGCGCCAAACCATCACCGGGCTGGGAAATAGAAACCAGCTTCCCGCCGGCCTGCCGAACGAGAAGCTGGATGAGATCTTGACCTTATTGCGCTCGATGACCTAAATGAACATGAACTCCTTCACCCGCACCGTACCTGAAAGCACCTTTATCGTGACCGTCCGGCTCGCGATACTGCCCAGATCGTAGCCGTTTTCCCACAAGAAAACGTTCGAGAATGCGCCGCCATTGATGCTCAATCCCAGCGTGTCGGACAAGGGCGAGTCGCCGGGTACGCCATCATCAATCCCAAGCGAGCGAAATACCAGGGCGGAGGCCAACGACATTGTGGCGCCGACCTCGGTGGAAACGTATGCGCCGTTCGCATCCAGCGTCCACGTGCCGGTGCGTGTGCAGGAGGTCGCCGGCACTCGCACGGGCGTCGCCTCGAAATCTGCGCTGCCGCTCCTCAGCCGATCCGGAAGCGCGCCCGCGTATGGTTGCAGGCTGGCAAGCTGCGCTTCGACCAATGTCGCAATGGTGGCATGACCGTTATCCGTCGGGTGTACAGTGTCGGAAAGATACCAGTTTAGGTTGTGCGTCCCAGGCACCTTCGCCTGCACTTCGGCTGCAAAATCTGCTTCTACGATATTGTACTGCAAATCGAGCGCCGCCCAGTCATTGTGAGTCTGCTGATTTACGTTGGTTGTGTCATTAACATTCGGATCGTTCACCCGGATGTTCAGCAGACTGACAATTTTTGTGTTGGGCAACGCGACGCGGATTTGCCGGACAACTGCCTCCGCCGCCAGCCGACTGATATTGTTATCTTCGTCATTGACCGCGCTGTCTATGACGATGATACGCGGCCGCTTGGCGATCAACGAACCGAGCCGGAAGAGATTCTGCCAAGAATGAGACCCCGAGATAGCGGAAACCTCGCTGCCATCGAAGGCGTTGGGATAGGTGGTCACGTTGAGCCAGTTGTATGCCAGGGTCGTGAAGCGGTGCGCCAGGTCGGAGGCTGCTGAGCCTTTCGTAATAGACCCTCCCAGGAACGCCGCATAGCAAGGATATTTCAGATACTTAAGCGCGTTCCGGTTGGCATCGCTCAAGGGCGTATTGAAAAACGCGATGTTGGCCAGATCGCCTTTGAGGGGGTCGGTAAGACCGGTATTGTAAGCGCCGATGAGTGCTTTCTGGATCGTTGGTGTTGCCCAGGTCCCCAGACCAGACGTGGAGCCTACCAGGACATTATCACGATAAACGTGAATGAAATCGCTGCTTTTGCTCCAGGAGAAGACATAATCCACGTAGTCCGCGCTGACGTGATAGGTCGTCGATACGGATTTTGTTACGCCGCCGGCGATGTAATAGAAATAGATACGTTTGGGACTGCTATGCTTTTGCACGATGATCCGTGCGGAGTCGTCAGAACGGCTCAGGTAGATTATCCTTCTGATGACGTTTTCCTCGATTTCTGCCGGAGACTGCCGGATGTGCAGCAAGATCGAGCCTTCATTGACGTTGAGCTGGTTGGCAAAATCGCTGGAATAGATGTCGATGTACCCGGCCCCGTCGAAACTCGATCCAGGATAACCGTCGCCCGGACCTTGTGTGGTTGTGATCACACCGGATCGGGCGGCAGTAACATTGCGCTTGGTATCCAGGAAATCACCGGTTAGCTCATTCAGCCGCCAGTAAGAAATCAAGCCCGCGGCCACGCCCATCACCTTCAGCGCAAACGGTAGGGCATTCCAGGAGATATCGTAGAGCTGGATGTAACTCATCAGCTCGTTGATAGCTGCCACCAAAGACTCTTTGTTGACGGTCTGCAGAGCAGCAGGCGAACCGACATCTGCATCCAGTTCGTTCAATGCCCCCAGCACTGTCTTGGCAGCCGTGGTCAAGGCCGGTGTTCCCAAGGCCCCGGCCACGCTGCTTTTCGGCGTCGTGCCAAGACCGGTCAGGTCGCCGATGGCTGCGTCGAGCTGCGCCAGGGGTGCATTGATCGTGGCGCCGGATGCCGGTATCGGATTTACCTCATCGAGAGGGGTGTGATTGTATGTTGTCATGGCATACTCCTAATCGTTGGTATAAATTGCCTGTACTACAGCACGGAGGTTTAATTGCGCTTCGATCTGCGCACTTTCGTTTGCCTCCGTGGATATTTCGATCATATTGTTTTCATACGCAGGCCGGAAGGTCTCATCCATCAACTCGCCGGTCAGATCCAGTTCATACCAGTCGTTGCCGATATCCACCACCTGGCTGGATAGATCGTCGCCGCCATTGAGCTTGATTACCAAATCTTCGAGCGCCAATGGACTGAATATAAAGCGCAGCAGCGCCCGCGGGATGGATAGATAATCATCCCCCAGCCGGAAGTAGAAACTGGCTGCATGACTCGCATCTATCTCGTCCCGCCAGGTCAACGTGTCCACGTTCGCAACTGGCTGCTGGTGTGTCGCCAGGATGCGTATCTCCTGCATGTGGCCGGAGAGCAAGGCATTATCCGATATCGGCAGCCGGTCTATCGTCGAGACGGTGATGCTGGTAGTATGCAGGCCGGTGGCGTCGATACTATTTTTGGATTCGTTGATGATAAAGTCATCGTCTAGGTCATAGACAACTGCCCCGTCCAGCAATTCCCGGTAAACTACATAGATCGTTGTCCCTGGCAAAAGCAACTGATTCACGTGCGCCAGGGATAATTCATAGAACTTCTGCGGAGCGCAAATTCCTCTTAAGTACTCCACCGCCATATTGAGCAGCATGTTGGCTGCCTGCTGGATATCTTCTGTAGTGTTCTCCAGCGGTCCCACTTCCTTGAATTGGACTGGCCGTTCAATGCGCCCATAAGCATCCTCAGCCGCATTGTGCATTACATAATTATCAGCAGCATTGAGCGTGTATCCCTCCGGCGCGGCGTCTGTGCAGAATTCCAGCGTCGTGATCGCGCTGCCGTTGCCCGAGCCGCGCGGTATTACCCTTGTTGCCAATCCAGCCGCGTCGCTTTTCACCTTCAGCCCCGTGATCACTGCGATCCCATCTATATCCTCGATGCCCACCACGTCATTGACGTGTTGTATGGCGCGTATGCCAGACGCCGCAAAGCCGGTAGCTGGACCAAGCCAGTTCACCACTCTCCCCGCCTCGATTCGCCAGTGTTCCCCAATAGCCTGGCCGACCCGCGTCAATGCGTTGAGCACACTCTCGCCGTCGAAGCCAAGATAGACATCCTTTGCTGTTATTCCTTCCTGAAGTGTCCAACCATCCGGCGCCAATTCCATGATTTGCTGCGGTCCATCCATAACCGGACTCGATCCGGCCAGAACGAGTGCCCCTACTGAACGATAAGTCAACTCCCGTCCAAGATCATTACCCGAGACTGTTAGAATTGTCGAACCGTCTGCAGCGATCGTCGTGACAATCGAATCAATGACGCCGCCACCGAAGGTCTGAATGGCACCTTCTCGATCAATATACCGGCAGATGGCTGACCGCTTTTCCGCCAACGCGCCGATGTTTGGATCTGCAATACTTACCTCGAACGAGAACTCGCCGCTTGCCGAGAGCGGCGTGGAGACGTTGAAGACGCGCGCCCGCAACGGTCCGGCACCCTGTCGCACGCCAGCGGCATTCTCGATATCAACCCAGAAGTTGCAGATCTCCATCAGTACCAGGCCTCATAATATTGAAAGCTAATCGCCGCGCCATCGCCGCCGCCAGTGCGCTCGATCGTGATTTCGTTATCGCCGGGTTGCAAGCTAAACCAGGTCGCCATGTCTGCCGTGGGCGAGAAGATCATCTCATCGTATGCCCCCACACCATCTTTGGTCACCTGCAAGATGCCGGTATCAATTGCCAGGCTCTTGCCCGCTGGCAACACGTCAGCCCATTCCAGGGTTTCTCCGTCGGTTCGAGCGATGGACAATGCTGTCAAGTCCTCGTCTCCCGCGGTGATTTCGATTTTGATCGCCCGCACAGGCGCGCGACCCGCATCCTCGGCCTGGCCGAGGGAGAGCGTAATCGCGCTCGGCGTATCCAGATTTAGTTCGCCATTGAGCAACAAGCCGGCGTTGAAATAGGCGCCGTCGTTCAGATACCATTTGGCATTCAACGTCCTATTGATGAGCGTGCCACGCCAAGTGGATTCCTGGAGAGCAAAACGTAAGTCTACGTCCTGAGCCATCGGAAACATGTTCTGGTAATCACGTGCCGCGGCCACCTCCGCCAGGCGTGCATATTGCCAATGCGTATCCCCGTTCATCATGCGCCGCACCAGCGCGCCGCGTTTACCACGCAGTGCCAGCAAGCCGGAATATAGATCTTGGAGATCCTGGGGCGTTTTGGCTCGCAGACAGAACGACTTGACCCGTTCTACCGCCCCTGGCGCCTGCTGCCGGTTACCAAACCCATCCAATGCGCCGCCGCCGATCAGTGGCATGTATGCCGTTGGCGTGGGACCGCTGCCCACTGGCTCGACCTGATTGGCATATTCCAAATTGACGCCGCAAAAGCTGATAAGCCGGTACATATCTACGCTGCTCCTGCCGCCCGCAAGGCGCGCAGCACACCATTCTCGGCTGCTCGACCCACCTCGAGCGGGCTGGCATTGTTGCCAACCTGAATAATGATATCGCCTACCTGGATAGTGTGGATGGCGCCCGCCGTTGCCGTGGAAACACCCAGCGCCGCAAAACGCCCGCCGGTCGTGATGTCATAACCGATCGCCAGCCCGCGCATCGCCTCGGAGAACTGGCGCTGAAGCGCCGGCATCCCGCTGGCGATGCCCTCCCAAATTCCCGCTGGAATCCACCGACCCACCTCGTCGGCGAACACTGAAGAGGGCGACGTAATCCCTAGAAAATCTTTAATTTTTTTCCAGATATTTTCGGAAAACTCCTTGATTTTCGCCCAGAACCATTCCAGTTTGGATTCGATTCCCGCCCAGATGCCGGTCAAGATGTCCGCCCCAGCCTTTATGATTTCAGGTATCAAACCAATAATTACTTCGATGATCGTTTGGATGATCTGCCCAATGGCATCCACTAGATCGGGCAAGGCAGAAATAATGCCATTGATCAATGCAGACAATATCTGTGGCGCCATCTCTACGAGTACTGGCAGCATCAAAATCAACGTATTCACAATTGCTTGTAAGATTTGCGGCACGGCTGCGATCAGCTTCGGCAGCGCCGCGACCAGACCCTGCACCAGACCCAAGACAAGTTGTAATGCCGCCTGCAGCAGCAGCGGTAGGTTTTCGATGATCGTCTGGATGATCATCACCAGCATATCAACAATTGCCGGGATCAGCTTCGGCAGCGCCGCTGCGATCCCCTGTACCAGGGTGATGATCATCTGGAACGCCGCCCCGATCAATTTCGGCAGATTGTCCATGATCGCCGTGACCAATGTCAGCAAGATCTGCACTGCCGACTCCATCAGCGATGGCAGTGCGGAAATAAGAAAACTAATGAGTGCATTCAGAATGGAGACCGCCGCCGGTAACAGCGTCGGCAGCGCCCCCTGGATAGCCTTGAGTATGGTTTGAAGGATCGTCAACCCCGCCTGCAGCATTTTCGGCGCCTGCGCCGCAATATCTTGGATAATGCCCTGCACCAGCCCGAGGATGCCATCGTGAAGCACTTGCTGCCCTTCATCGTCCACTTCCCACCAGCCATTGAGCATCTTATTGATATCACCGCCAGAGCCTTGCACGATCCCCACCAGGTCCTGCAGGTATCCCTGCGCCTGGCCGACAATGCCCGAAAGCGCCGGCATGAGCAGCGAGCCGATCGTGCCGCCAACTCCTGTCAGCCCCATCTTCAAGCCATCGAGTTGGTCTTGAAAATTGGCTGCCGCCTTCACCGATTCTTCATCCATCACCGCCCCCATGTTGTGCGCCTCGGTGGCAAGCTGTGCCAGCCCGCTCGACCCGGCCGCGATCAGCGGGTTGAGCTCCTGAGCGCTCTTGCCGAATAGCTGCATCGCCAGCGCATCCCGCTCGGCGGGATTTGTAACCTTCCCCAGCGCATCAATTGTTTGGTCGAATACGCTCTGGCTGTCGAGCAAGTTGCCCTGGGCATCCGTCACCGATATACCCAGCGTCTTAAACGCCTCCGCCTGCGCACCCGACCCGTCTCTTGCTTGGCTCATCGAACGAATCAAGCGCGTATTCGCCCCCGTGATCGTATCCAATGAAGTCCCTACGATCTCGCCTGCATATTTCAACTCCTGCAATCGAGTGGTGCTGATGCCTGTCTTGACCGACATGTCCGACAATTCCTCGGCGTTCTCCGCCGATTTCAGCGCCAGGCCGGCCATCGCCCCGATTGCAGCGACGGCTGCCGCGGCCACCGCCGCCAGGCCGATCACCACGCCCTTGGCTGCCGCCCCCACGCCGCCCAACACCGCCTTGAAATCTTCCAGCTTGCCGCCGGCTTCCTCGCTTTTCTCGCCCAGCTCGTTGGCGCCCGCCCCCGCCTCCTGTTCGCCGTTTGCCATCTCTTCGAGCGCAGCGGTGTTCTCGCCAAGCTCGTACTGCATCTTGCCAAGCGTTTCGGTCGCCTTGTTGTAATCATCCTCGGCGTTCTTGGTCGCCAGGGCATCCTCGCCCTTCTCGGCTTTGATCTTCTCGTATTGATCTTTGAGCAGGGCGACCTTATCCTTTTGCACCCCGATCTGGTCATTCAGCGATTTGATGCGCGTCTCCAGCCCCGATCCCTGGCTGGCCCAATCACCCATCGTAGCGGTAGAGGCGCGGAAGCCCGATTCCAGGACGCGCAGGTCGGCATTCATATCCTTCAAGCGCGATTTGAATTCGCTGGTATCTACAACCGGTTTGGCGCCAAGTGCATTGGTCATGGTGTTTCCCTGAAACGCCTACAGCCAAGCCACCTCGTCGGCGTAGGCTGCCCGGCGATGGGGCGCGCCGCGCTCGGATAAATGCAGCACGAAGGGGATCAGGCTCTCGATGTCGGTGCGGTCCATCTCGTACAGGCTCCAGTTCAGCCGTTCGGCCAGGATGCGCTCGATGTCCAGCATCCAATCGCTATCTTCCCCCGGCTCGCCTAAGCGGCCGGGGGAGGCGGGTTTGGGAGCAGGCCGCGCGCCTTGGCGACGATGCTCTGGAAACAGGCCAGGATCTCGCTCACATCCGCGCCCTGCTCCAGTTCCTCCCGGGTGAAGGCGTTACCGTAGAATGCCACCAGCAGGTCGCTGATCTCGTCCACCTGTTCCTCGCCGATCTCCTGCCCCTCGCCGATGGATTTGCTCAGCTTGACCGCGCGCTTAAGAAAGCCCCAAGGCACGATCAGCCGCCGGTGTTCGGCCTTCTTTTCGTCATTCTCGCCGTATAACGTGATGGCGATCGCCGTGCTTTTCGGCATGGATCCTTCCTTTCTTTTGATCTCTCTCCCCCCATTTTCGTTCTTTGAAAATGGGGGGGACGCGCCCGCAGGGCGCAGGGGGGGGCAGATTTACGCCGTGGTGAAGTTGTAGACCGTATCGCCGAGCTCCTGGCCGTAAACATCCACGACGCCAGCCAGCGTCACCAGGTAATCAGTCGCGCTGGACAGGTTCGTACTCGGGTCGAGCGTCACCGCCGTGCGCGCCGAGTTGATGCTCTTGGCGCAAGCCTTGACCGTGCCATCGTCCTTGGTCAGCAGGATGCCAACCTCCGCTCCGCCGGCCAGCGGGTTCGAGAAGGTCAGGGTAATCGTCTTGGAGACGGCCACGCCCGTGGCGCCGTCCAGCGGATCGGGCGTGCAGGTGAAGGCGTCTGGGCTGCCGGCCACCGGCACCTGGACCGCGTCGAACCAGCCATCCGCATCGAAGCCGCTGATATCCTCGTCGCCGATCACGCTGCGGGCGCTGTCGGTCTCATCGCCCAGGTCGAACGCGTAGATCGTGTCGGTGGCGGTGAACTTGATCTTCAGGTTCTTTGGTTCGGGTGTATCCGCCTTGGTGCTGTGTTCTTCGTCCGGCGGGGAGAATTTGCCCTTCAGGAACCAGTAGTACCGGTACGAGCCATTCGACTTTTGGGCGCGGAAACCCAGCGCCACATCCGGCGGCGTGCTGCCCGCGTTGTCGAAGATGCGGCCAGTGGCAGCGTCGTAGGTTTGGCCGAGAACCAACGCCTGCATTTCGAGCGGGATATTGGTCACTTCCAGGTCGAAATCGGTCTCGCCCTTGCCTAAGGTGGTGTCGAACACCCGGTCGTCGGCGTATTGGACTTTCTTGTTGACCTTGGGCTTGTGGCTGGCATTGACCGCCGGCGCGAAAGCCTGCGGCGTATCGGCCGCGTAGGCGTCGGCGTCATCCTGCGTCACCAGGGCAATGTATAGGTCGCGCAGGCCGATCACCGAACGTTGCTCATCTAAAGTAGACATGTGTTACTCCTTTCACTGTTGTTCGAGATAGTAATAGTCCTTCGCCAGGCCAAAGTGCCGGGTCTCCCGGTCATAGGGCAATTGGCGTTCGGGACCTTTGGCGAAGCCCTGGGCGAGCATGGCCGCATCCACGCTGGGGAGCGCAATCAGCCCGCCGCGGGCAAAGATCGAGATCTGCACTTCGTAAGTGCGCAGCGTCTCGGCGTCATCGGCGTGCTGTTCTGGCGCACCGGAGATCAGGCTGTAAACGATGAACATATCCGGCAATTCCGCGCCGCTGGCTGAAAGGTATTGCCCAAGAGCGTTGGGGATGCTCGGAGAAAGAGAAGATAAGGCCGTAGACACACGCTCGAAGATGGTCGCCATTGCTGCTATCCATCCACGTATCCAGCCGCCTTCAAGCGGCCGGCAATCAACTCATTGACGCTTTTACGCAGCCTGCGCACGACTGGCCGGATGTGCGGCATGGGCGCATTGTGAACCGAACCGAATTCCACCGAGTTGGCAGCCACGGCGATCTCCGGGGGGGTGTAAGCCAGATCACGCACATATCCGATTGCCACGTAGTTGTAATCGCCCTCACCCTGGGGCGTAAAAATCTTGATGTATGGGCGCAACTTCTCCGAGGGGCAGGCCGCCTCCATAGCCGCTTGCAAGATTTGTGCAGATTCGGCCAGGGCTTCACGGGAGACCGCGTTCACGTTTGCACCGGCCTCGGCCAGCGCATCCTCATAGAGCGAGAAATCAATCTCCCAGCCCGCTTTCATCTACTACACCGTGCCTTTCGCGCGCTCGACGAGTAGTTCCGTCCAGCGCCGCTGGCCGCGCACCTGGTCCACCGAAATGATCTGCCAATACGTGCCATCGTCCACTTTCAGGATGCGCCACGTGGTCGCCGCATCGGAACGGTAACGCACCGTCACCGCCGCGCGCTGCACCGACTTCAATGCTTCGCTGGCTGTTTCCTGGCCGTGGATGTTCACCCAGCGCGACCTCACGGTAGGATTAATCGTTACATTCGCCCAGCTTGCGACCTGCGCCCCACCCACGTCCTGCGATATGGTCGGCGACTGGAGAGTGATCTTCGTGCGCAGTTCGCCAGCATTGACCTGGTAATCGGCCATATCACGCGCTCAAATCGTCCGCCGGATGCTTCAATATCGCGACGTACTGGTGATCCGTAAGATTGCTCGCCGAAACTTGCTGGATGCAATCGTCCACACTAATTGTCGTCTCGAAAGCTGTATGCTGGTCGCCGGTGGAGAGATATACGCCAGTCACAGAAATTATTGCATCGCCGGTGCGCGCACCGGGCAGAGAGAGTGACCCGGCGCCGTTCCCACCATTGAAGCAGTATTTGCGCCACTTGAGCGCCTTACCTTCGAGCTGCACCAATAGGGCGGTCAAAGACGCAGGCGGCTGGCCGACCATGCCGGGATTGTCATACCAAAATGTAAGCAGCATCCCGGCGGCAGTTTTAGCTGTCGGGTCTTTGGTCGAGTCGGCTGCCCAATCGTGACCGCTGGCGTTCTTCAGGTATTCATCCACCAGTGGCAGGTATTGCAACATGATCGCATCGTCCGCTGTCGAGCGGATGAAATTGGCAGCTTCACCAGCGGTCAAAATATTGGCCATAACGAAGCGCACCCTTTAGGATTGGATCGTTTCCGTAGAAACAAGCCAGCAGGGAGGAGCGGGGAAGGGCCGCCCCTCCCTGAACTGGAAAAAGTTACGCACCGGCAAAGGTGATCGCGCCGGAGACGACGCGCTTGCCATTCGGCAGGACGATAACCAAATACCAGGTTCCCGCGCCGGACTCTTCGATGTCGAGGTCAATGTCACCATCGGCCTCGCTCGTCAGTAGGAACACCTTGTCGGCGACCAGCGGGATGCATCCGCCGTCGGTGCCAATAGCCACGCCGCCATCCGGGACGGTGGCTGTTTCGGCTTCCCCGGCGCTGGCATCCGTCAGGAATGCCTGCACCGAGCCGCGCACGGCCAGATCGTCGCCGCTGTAATCCTTGAGCTGGATGGCTACATTGATCACGTCGTTGGCTTCTGCGCCGACGGTGATCGTCGCGCCTTGCACACCCAGGATCGCATCCAGGACATATTTCAGGCTGGAGGGAGCGATATTCTTATCGCTGACCGTGCCGGTCAGGGCCTCGGCGTTGGACGCGAACGTCGCCGCGCTATCGAGCCCGGTGACGGTGGCGCCGTCCTCGAACTCCAGCGTGCCGCCTGCGCCGATCACCCACTTGTCGCCGCCATCTTCCATGCGGTTTTCAGTAACAGGGTAGGTCATGGCAGTCTCCTTATGGCAAAGTCACCTTCAGCACGGCCATCGCCTCGGCGTCCAACTCCTGGGCGTCGAAGCGGGCAATGCCGCGCACCTCGGTGCTGTTCGAGCGCCAGGCCGAGCCGCCGATGTTGGTGCTGGCAAATTCGAAGGCGTTCCGGCGGAAGATGGTCATATACTCGCGGCCATCGCCAATGGCAATGCGGGCGCGGGACGGGCCGGTCATGTTGGCCCAGTGCGCATCGCTCAGCACGATCACCGGACGGCCCTTGACGCGGAAGGCAGTGACGTTGCTCGGATCGGGCTGCAGCAACGGGCGGCCTGTGCCATCGTCCAACTGGTCGAGCAGGTCCAGCCCGCTCTGGTTGGTAAAAATGTTGGCCGAGGCGCTGAAGGCCGGATCGAGGGTCTTGTTGAGAACGGTCTTGATCGCCGCCAGCAAAGTTTTGTAATCTGTGACCGCCGTGCCAGTGATGGCATTGACGAGCGTCAGCACCAGGCTGTTGTGCGTCAGCACCACCTTCTTGGAGAACCAGCCCGCCAGGTAGTTCATCAGGTTGATGGGCGTATCCTGCATCAGGCTGTTGCCCACGCGGATAAAATCGAAGTACTCATCCAGCGCGAAGTCAACCTTGTTGAACTTGGGCGCTTCGCCCTCGTCGTCATCGCCCTTGACCTCCAGCTCTGTTGTGACCTTGGTCAAAGGTTCAGCGGCGGCGAACTGCTCGATGACGCGCCAGCCGGAGAGCGTGTTGACATCTTCGACGTTGACGTAGTCGCCCAGGTCCACGTAGGAGCGCATCAACTCGCGGATGCGGTTGTCGAAGTCCACAGGCACCAGGAACCCGCCTTCCTCGCCCGCCGGTTCGCCGCCGGTTTCGGTCAGCGCATTGATCAGCAGCGGGAACTGCTCGGCGTTGTGCTGGCCGCCCTTGACAGTCTTGGGCGTGGCGCCGATGCGGAAGGCTTTGAGCCATTCCTGCATGTATTGCGGGCTGGCGCGCAGGTCTTTGATCTCCAGCGCGTCGGGCTGCCTGCCCAGTGGAATGAAACGAGAAGCGGGATCTGCGCTGCCCTCGCTCGCCGCCAACGCGGACAAATACAACTTGTTGGCGCTCTCATATTCAGCATTGGCAGCATCCAGCTTTTCCTGCAATGCAAGCGCCTCCTGGAACTTGTCCTCGTCGTTCAGGCGCACCACCTCGGCCGCAATGCGGCCGCGCTCGGCGTTGGCCTTCATGACACGATCATACAGGTTTTTCAGGTTCATGGTCTACTCCTTTTTGAGATACATGCGTGCCTGAGCGGAGAGGCGCTTCGCCTTGCGCTCGGCTTCGGACACCGCGGGCGGCTGCTGGCTGCTGGACAATTCCAGCAGCGCGCGCGGGGTGTTGGTATATGTAGATTTTAGGTAATTCACCAGCTCAGCCGTTTTCTGGATGGCCGCGGCTTTGCTCGATTCGGTGATCACCTCATCGGCAAAGCCCAGGGCGACCGCTTCGCTGGCCGTCATCCATGTCTCGTCATTCATCAGCTTGGCCAATTTTTCGGCATCCTGCTTGGTCTTGGCCTGGTAGCCTTCAATGATGCCATCCTTGATCACCTTCAGGTCGGTGATGAAACCTTTCAGATCATCCACGCTATAGAGACCCAGCAAGCCAAGCATGGGATTATGGATCATCATGTAAGCGCTGGCCTGGATGAGCGTGCGCTCACCGGCGATCGCCACCATCACTGCAGCGCTGGCTGCGATGCCATCCACTTTGACCGTCACGCGCCCAGGATAATCGCGCAGGGTTGCAGCGATCACCGAGGCAGCCACCAGGTCGCCGCCATAGGAATTGAGCCGCACCGTCACGGGTCCGTTCTGACCCTTGGCGTAGAGCTCGTCCTTGAACAGCTTGGGCGTGATCTCATCGCCCCACCACGAGAATTCCGAGATCGGGCCATAGATTTCCAGCTCAGTCTCGCCGCTCTCGCTTTGGGCGGCGTTGCGGAAGATCCAGAACGGTTGGTGCGGCTGGGCGTTTCCATCGAAACAACGAATCGCTTGGGTCATGGGGTTGCTCCTTGGGCGTCCTGGGCCTGCGCGCCCAATGGTTGGACGTTGGCCATCATATACAGCAGGTCGGCAGCCGGATTGGAGTCGCGCGGGCGGTCCTCGATCTGGCGCGCCTCATTGGGACGCAGACGCCCGCTCTGGATGGCGGCGTTGAGATATTCGCCGCGCTCTTTGGCATTGGTGCGGAAGAGGGCGCTGCGCTCGAAGCGCAGGTAGGTATAACCCTGCTCTAATTCGGTAAGCCATTTCAACGCGCCCACTTGTTCGATCTGCACCAAATAGGGATCGAGCGTGGTGCAAAGATAATCATTGTTCTGCTGCTCGTTGCTGTTGTAAGCCTGCTTGCCGGTATTCAGTTTGTATGCCGGCATCCCAAAGAAATTCATTACGGCAATGTCATTCTCCTGGATCAGGCTCAAGAATTCAACATCACGTGGATTCATTGTGACCGGCTCAAACTTGCTGACTTTGTTATCCAGAACGGCAATCCGGCTATTATTCGCCGTGCCGCTCATTACTTCTTCGTACTTCTCGCGTGTCTTTTGTCGGATTTCCGGCGTGGATTCACCATTGAGCCACAAGATGCCCGCCGCCGAAAGGCCATTTTTGAAAAGCGAATTCTGCGAGCTGTAGGCGGCCAATTGCCGCCCTAAGGTCTCGCGGGCATACTGCACCACACCACGCCCATTGAAACCGGTCTCGTCAGGATTGATCAGGAAATGCGCCACTTCCACATCAGGCAGGTATTCCCGCTTGTTATTGCGGAAGGTCGTCTCATACCAAAGCTCGCCTGCACGGTCGAATACAGGGAAGGTCACATTGGCAGGTAGGATGAAGTGCTCGCGCGGGTAGGTCGGCGGCTCCCATACGTAGCTGTTGCCCCAAAATATAAGCCATTGAGCCAATTGCTTCTTGAACTGGAATGGACTCCACCAGCGGTTGGGCTTGCGCTCCAGCAGCCAAGCCAGGTTCTGGCGGTACGAATCAGGACGCTGCCGGTCGGCCTCCCCATCCTGTCGGGAGACAAAGACTTGTAAGGGCAGCTTGGCAATATCGTCGCTCAAGATGTTGCCACAGCGATAAGCCACGGCAATGTTCTTCGAGCTTTCAGGGGTCACGATTTGACCCGCGCCGGTCGCCGCGCCGAGCGTGTTCACCAGTTCAGGCAGGCTGATGCCTTCGCTCTTGCGGACCACGCTGTTGACGATCTTTGGCTTGCGGGCCGAAAAGGCTTTCGTCAGGATCATTTCCGTTTGCTCCAACCGAGCAATATCGCATAAATGATGCACTCCGCGCCGCCAACGAACCAGGCAGCCAGCGGCTGGATATGGCAGGCGCCGACCAAGATAAGAATGAAGCCAGTTAGGATCAATATCTCCTCGGCGTATTTCCGTAAATAATTGCGTACCCGTTTCATTGTCCGTTCCTACCGCGCATCTCGGAAATTTCGCGCCCGAGGCCCTTGACCTCTTCGGCAATGCGAGCAATGGCAGCATTGGTCGAATTCGTGATCTCTTTCAAAAATTCACGCCAGGCTTCGTCGCGTTTGTTCATGGATTCGTTGAACTGTTTGATGAGCGATAATGCAAACCAGACAAAGATTCCGACGAGCGGAACTTGAATGAGCAAACCGATGTAATTCTCTACGTTGCTGGTCATCTACTCCTCCACGCATTCGGCGTTCTGCACCGGCGGCAACTCGCCCCAGTCGCCGCCCACCATCTCGATCATCAACTGGGCTTGCTTGATCGCGTTACATGCCCCCCGGAAGAAGTGGTAAGCGCCCCGCATCACGTGACCCTCGGCGGCGCGCCATTGCGCCTTGAACAGATCGTCGCGGTAATAGTCACCCTCTGAGCATTTCATGAAGGCAAATTTGAAAAGAGACGAGGCCTGCGCCCAATCAATGAGCGGAACCTTCGTACCCTTATCCCAATGGCTTACATCCAATCCGAGCAGGACCATTCCACTCCTGGAAAACAAAAAACCGGCCTCGAATAGAGGCCGGTTGCATCACTTCCGACTGGCGTCCCGGTCTACACCAGGACTGCATAGATTATTACTTTCATTATAGCACAATTTTTGTACGTTTTGTCATTCTTCTTTCGCCTCACATGCCCCAATCCTTATCTAGAATACCCGACAAATCATTTACCGGATTGCGCAGCGCCAGATCAAGCGCCATGATCAATGCCACCACGCCATCTATCTTTTCCTTCGATTTTTCTTTGTCGGGCTTGATGTTGCCTGCGGGGTCCATGCGCGCCACCACGTTATCCATCATCCAGATCAGGACGGGATTATTGCCGTGACGGATTTTGCCTGCCATAATAAGCCGCTCCAATTCCTTCATCGGCGGTGACATCGAAGCATAGCCTTGTCCAAATTGTAGCATTTTCAAGCCCTTTTTCTCGAGCACCTGAACGACGCGTGCCGCTCCCCAGCGATCGAAAGCAATTTGTGGAATATCATAAATGTCCGCATCATGTTCGATTTCGTCAAATATGAAATCATAGTCTATCACGTTCCCGTCCGTGGCAGTGATCCAACCCTCACGGACCCATTCCTCATAATGCGTGCCCTCCTGCGTGCGAGGCCGAATAACATCTTCGGGCAGCCAGAAGTGCGCTATCACATCATAATAGCCATCCTTTGCAGGGAAGACCATGCAGAATGCAGTAGTATCGGACGTTGAAGATAGATCAAGGCCGCCGAAGCCAATATGTTTCTTACATCGAATGGCAATCTCTTTGGCTGAAGCGCCGCCAGCGCACGCGCGCCATGCCTCCATATCCATCCATTTGGTCTCACCATGCACCCAGACGTTGAGTTCGCGGCGGCGGAAGTTATTGAGTGCGGCGGGCATTTTATCGGCGCGTTTCGCCTTCATGCGCATATCATCCCAGAATTTCGCTACGCCCAAGTTGGGATTCGCCTTTGGCCATATCCGTTCATCTCGCCAATCATCGTTTTCGTCAATAGTGTAAATAATTCCGAACCAAGTATCGTCTACAAATGAACCATCCTGGAAGCCTTCGAGGATCTTGCAGGTGTACTCGTGTTTCTCATAGCAAACCGATTGCCGGTCAATACCTGCTGTAGTAATCGCCACCATCAACGGTTGACGGCGCGAGCCTGTTCCTGTCTCAAGTACATCCCACAATTCACGACTTTTCCATGCGTGGAGCTCATCGGCGATCACACCATGCACATTCAAGCCATCGGTGCTGTCCGCGTCGGCGCCCAGCGGTTCATATTTGCTGGCCGTAGATTCCATGAGCAAATTGTCTTTGTACGTTCGGATATATTTTTTCAGCGTGCTATTTTTCTTGACCATGCGGACCGCTTCGGAATGGACGATACACGCCTGATCACGCTTGGTCGCGGCGCTGTAGACCTCCGCGCCCGCTTCGCCATCAAAAAAAGCGAGGTAGATTCCTGTCGCGGCTGCATCGGTACTTTTTCCGTTTTTGCGCGCCACCTCCTCATACAACGTCCGATATCGCCGCGTTCCATCAGCGCGCTTCCAGCCGAAAACATTCCAATAGATAAATTGCTGCCACGGCTCGGGATGAAAGTATTGCCCTGCCCATTGACCCTTGCTATGCTTCAGCAAGCTGGTCATCTTGATCTTGCGCTCAGCGGCCTCGCGGTCAAAATAGAGTCCCCGCTTAGAACCATGCTGCAAATCGTGAAAATACCGCTCACATGCTAACTTCACCCATTTGCAAGCGATGATTTTCCCTTCTGTCACATCCTTCGCATATTGTTCTGCGGGATGCAGATTCTCGTTCTGTTTATAATCAGTCATTTTATTTACCAACGCTCACGTTGCCGCCGAAGAGCATTTTCTCCAATTCTTCCTCCTCGCTCGGCGCGTCCACCTTCACGCGCGCCCGGCTCGATGGCGTGAGCCCGAATTCCGTGTAGAACCGATGTACTTGCTCCATGCTTTTGTTTCGAATAGCGATCCACGGGTTTTGATACATGCCGCCCTGATCACTGATGATAACTTCGCCTTGCTTTTTGATTTTATTGCAGGCCTTCACGTACATGCCCCAGGCCGAGCAGCAAAGCGCCAACTCAGCACGATCTACTTTGGAGAGCAATTTCATTTCATCCAATTCCGCAATGAGACGCTTCCATTCCGTGCGTTCTGCGCCCCTCAAATGGTTGGGACAAGCTGGGATGCCTGCTACAGGTTTCGGCTCCTTATGATTCAACGCACGCTTACCTGGGTTGCCTGCCAACTCCTTGAGTGCAGTTGGCTTGGGTTTTCTCCCGCGTGTCATGGCTCCTCCAACTTGGGCATTTGACCGGCCGCAAGGCTCCAACGTTCAAGGCAGACTGCGAGATATTTGGGGTCGTTATCCATCGTGCGGCAAACGCGGCCCAGTTGCTCGCAAGCAAGTAGAGTCGTCCCGGACCCGGCGAACAAATCCATCACGATGGCACCAGGCTGGCTGGAATTGGCAATCGAACGCTCCACCAATTCCAACGGCTTCATGGTCGGATGCTCTTCGCTCCTTTTTGGCCGGTTGATCATCCAAACATCAGACTGCTTCCGGTCCGCCAGCCCCACTAAGCGAGGGCCGCGATTATCCCAGCCATACCACATCGGTTCATACTGGGTATGGTAATCCTTTCGAGACAAGACCAGACTATCCTTAACCCAGATGATGGTACTCGACCAGTGAAACCCAATCCTACGCAGTGCTGCGTCGATCACCGGCCATTCCTGGCCACCCATCACCAGATAAATGGGCGCGCCCGGTTGGCAGAAGCTGCGGAACTGTGTCACAAATAGGTCCACAAAGGCGGTAAACTTTTCGCCCAGGTTATCGTTATTCATGGTGCGGTGACCATAAGCGGGATGATCGCCTTCCCCATAGGCGACATTCCAGGGCGGATCGCTCCAAATCATCTGCGCCAGATTCCCATCCATGAGCCGGTCGACGTTCGCCCGTTGGGTGGAATCGCCACACATCAGCCGGTGCAGACCGGCGCGCCAAACCTGTCCCGGCTTTACCTGCCATTTGATCAACAATTCTTCGGCTCGATCTAACTCGGTGCCGAAATCCTCTGTAACCGGGGGTGTTTCTGTGGAAACGGCAGCCCCGACCAACTCCTCCAACTCCGCCGCTTCAAAGCCTGTAAAGAGGTCGCCGGTGGTGCTGGCAATCTCTCGTAAAGCATCAGCATCCCAGCGGCTGAGTTCGCCCACTCGGTTGTCGGCCACGCCAAAGGCGGCAGCCGTGGCTGGATCGTCATCCACAAAGACAACGGCAATATGACTCCAACCCAATTGCTTGGCGGCCCGGTAAGTGCCATTCCCCGCCTCGATCTTCCCGCCCTGCAGCCGATTTGCCACAATCGGCTTACGTTGGCCATAGGCTCTGAGCGATGCGGCGATACGATCCACGTCATGGCCCACGCGCGCATTGGCAGGGTCTTCATGCAGATCGCTGAGCAGCACTGCCAAGGGACGTAATGATTCTGAGATGCAAAATAGATCAGTCATAATTGTTGGGGGTCTCGCCGGTCATCACATGCCATCGCTCAAGGGATGCTGCCACATAGCCTGGATCAATCTCCACGGCACAGCAGACGCGATTCAGGATCTCGCAGGCAATCAGCGTAGTTCCGGATCCGCAGAATGGGTCGAACACGATCTCATCGGGCTGGGTATAAAGCAGAATATGCCGCGCCGGAATTTCCAGCGGGAAGGCAGCCACGTGGCTGTTGGCGCTGGCCGTACCTTTTACATCGTCCCAGTAGGAGCGCAGCGCCCATTTCTGTTTGGTGCGTTCCTGGCCGCGGTTCTTGCCCGCCCGGTTATAGTAGGTTTCGAGTAGCTGCACATCGCGCTCATTGAGCGTGTCGGTAAAGTCTATCGGTTGGCCGTCATCAGCTTCAAAAGTTTCGATGAATTCACAATGCTGATCGAGTAAGTCGGTCTTGGGAGCAACGGCGGCGAGTTGTCCTTCCTTCAGCCAATGGCGGATGTGGCGCAGGTTCCAGCCGAGCGGGTAGAGGGCGTTCATCCACTTGTCAATCAGCAATAACACTTGTCGCTTCTTGCGCTTCTCGAAGGCTGTGGTGAAGCCGGTGCCGGTGTTGATGACGATGCGGGACTCGTCCACGCGCGTGACGTGCGCCATCACAGCCGCGGCGCGCTCGACGAATTGGTCGATCTCGGCTTCGGATTTCTCGCGCTCATAATCCTTGCCCACCCAATAAGGCGGGGAGGTGATGGTCAGAACGGCAATTCCTTGCCAACCCAAACCTTCGACATCCAGCGCGGTGGTATCCGCACAGAAAAGCGTATGCCGTCCGAGCTGCCAGGTTTGTCCCAGTTCCGTTTTCCACTTTCCGCGCAATTCTGGCAGCTTGTCCGGTTGCTCGTCTTGTGGCCCTGGGTCCACCATCAGGCCATCTCCACGTTCTCCGAGAAGATCGCGGATTTCGCCAGGGGTAAAGCCTGTAAACAGGTCGTCCACCGTCGGGATGAGCGCGCCGAGAGCGTCGAGATCCCAAGTACTCAGTTCGCTCAGGCGGTTGTCGGCAATGCCATAGGCAGCCGCGGTCGCCGGGTCGTCATCAACATAGACCACGGCGATGCAATTCCATCCCAACTTTTTAGCCGCCAGCCAAGTTCCATTACCGGCTTCGATCTTGCCGTTCTGCTGACGATTGGCAATGATGGGCTTCCGCTGGCCATAGGCCTTGAGCGAGGCGGCAATCCTATCCAGAGCATGATTGGTGCGCGTGTTGGCCGGATCGAGGTGCAGGTCATCAATCGGGACAGCCAATCCGCGCAAGCTTTCGGCAATGTAGGAGAGCTCGAGTTCGTCAGTCATTAGCAATTGTCACTCTCTGCCCAAACAGAAGTTGCTCGAGCTCGTGTTCCGCATCAGGCGGCTCCGCCTTGACGCGCGAGCGAGCCGAAGGTGTCATTCCAAACTCTGCACCGAGTTTATTCAGTTGATCGAGCGTGCGATTGGCAATGGATAAATAAGGGTTTTGGATGATATTCCCTGCCGCGGTTTTTATGATCTCACCTTTTTCGCGAACCATCCGTTCCGCCTTCACCCAGCGCATCCACAGAACGCAGTAAATCGAAAGCTGATCAAGATCAAGGACAGTTACTAGACCGAGCGGATGCAACTCACGGACGATAGATTTCCACTTCTCCTTTTCCTCATCGCTCAAATGCGCAGGAGGACGCGGCAGAACGATTCTCGGTCGCGGTTCCGAGTCATTTAGCGCGCGCTTTCCTGGATTACCTTCCAGCCGTTTCAGGCTGGTCGGCTTGGGACGCCTTCCACGCATGATAGCCTACTTATCATCTACCCCCCCCTGCTGAATTTCGCGGACGCGCGAGGACGGTTGCCCGGCCGGTTCGGAAGCCCGCGTAAAAACATTTTTACCCCCCTACCCCTTCGAGATTTTCGAGCCATCGCGATAGTGTTTTGTGTTATCACACCTGCGACACAATCCTTGCAAATTAGACCATTCATCTGTTCCTCCTCGCCGCCTTGGAAGGATATGATCCACCACCACAGCCAGAACGCGGTAGTCGTGCAGACCATATGGATTGGTGCAATATGGATGCGCATGTAGGAATGGATCGCGCACATCCCGCTTCCAACTCCATCCATAGCCGCGTTGTCCTGCGCTGGGACGTGTATCCCGAGGCGGAGACGGCAGCCGATGCAATCGGCACCGGCTGCCCTCATAGACCAGGTTGGGACATCCATGCACTGCACATGGATGTGGGGGGCGCTGTGGCATTACTTGCTGAATGACTTGCCGATGAGCGGCACGCCGGCATCACTGAGCGCATCATGTCCAGACTTTGACCCGACAATCTGCGTCAGAAAGCCGAGGATAAAGAGCAGCACCGCAGCGATCTGGCCGGCATAGCCATCGAGCAATTCAGTTGTCAGTCCGGGCTTAAACACGCCCACGGCCACCAACGCAATGAAGGCCACTAGGTTGAGCGCAGCGGACCAGCGCGATGACGTGCCATCTTTGACCACGCCCACCAGCTTCAGCACGTTGATCAGCGCAGCGATCAGCTTGCTGATCCCCAGCAGTGAGGCAAAACCCAGCAAGATGGTGACAGCAATATTGAGCACATCAGGGTTGATATTCACAACAGACTCCTTTCGAGTTAACAAAAACCCCGACGCCAAGATAGCGTCGGGTGCATCATGTCCGATCAATTGTCCCGGTCTACACCAGGACTGCAAAAGTTATGAGGTTGTTGAGTTGATTATATTGCCTGCGCATCTCCTTTCACAAGTATACACTTATTTTCAGTGTTCATCTTGCCGCCTTACACTTTCCACAGTTGCAATGGGGCGGCAACTCGCGATCAATCGCATCCAGAATATATTTTGCCTTACTAACCAACTCCTCCGCCACCTGCCGCTGGTAACTGACATGCACCACCATAATATGCAAATCCTCCCGACAAACATACACGATCTCACAGTGCTGATATTTGCCGAAGTGCATGTACATCTGCACCTGCTCGAAATGATCATGCAACGCTCGCCCCTCTCGCTCGATGATCTCGAATCTGTGCCTATTAACCGACTTGATCTCGATCAAGTCGCCATCTACCGTCTCACCGTCGGTATGACCACGCAAACGTTCATCCCACTCCGCTTTTAACTCCCTTCCTGCAGCAGTGCGCATGACCTGAGCACCGATCAGGATGTCTTTGACCATACGCTCATAGCTGTAACCGAGGAATGCACCCAGATGGCTATCTTGTGAGGCAGGCATCCCGTACACAAAATCACTATACTGCTGGAACGGACAATGCCCGATTTTGCTCATGCTCAAATAAGACCGACTCGTCTCATAATTGCTATGTTCTTGGATGAAATTCACCATGCGCTCTTGGATGACACCGGCTCTCATTCTCCCTCCGTTTCTGCGGAAACGCCACCGCCAATGATGAATACAAGGGTCATACTTCCTTGATTCGTTAGACCTTGAAGCAACTTCACAATCGTGCTTTGCAGCCGGCTCTCCAGCCAATCCCGCGCGTAAGCGTTGCGCACACCCACCTGGATGCAGTCTGCCTCAAAATGCAGCGCTTGCGTATCAGCCACCCAGGTCTTAAAAGATGCACTTGGCATTTCTTTCTCGAGCTGCTCAAGCACGTGCTTCCACGCTTGCTCAGCGGTAAACGGAGAGCCAGGAATTTCCTTTTGCACTGTCTCGTCCGCGATCATCTCAGCTTGATCATCGTACTGCTTGCCATCCTCCAGCGGTGTCATGAGACAATGCTCCTGGTGTTGCTGATATCCTACCAAGGAGGTGAACGTTGCCCGGCATCGTGGACAAACCTGCTCATATCTTTCGATTGCATCCAGGTATTCCGCCGGCAGGCTGCTGATCGGATATTGAGCCATGATCGTCGCCGATGGCGCTTCGAGCCGCTTAAGCCGCTGGTAGATCAACCCCTGCGGATTGCGGAGCGAGTTGCGGTCGGCGTAAGCCTTGGCCACCCAGGCCAGCGCCCACTCTGGCTCGAAGAAGTCCAGGACTTCCGCCGATAATCCCGCCGTTGAAACCGATGCGCCAAACAATCGCCAGGTTTCATCCAGAATTTGCACATTTTGTGCGCTCTTGATTGAGGATGAGGATGAATTAATATCAGAATCATTAATTGAATCCTCCTCATCCTCATCATTAAGCACATTTTGTGCATTCAAAAGCGATTGCGCACTCGGAACCCCACTTTCTTCTATGGAAAGACTCCCTGGCTGGCGATTCGGCCAGAACAGCGTATTCCGCCCAGCCAGCGTGACCACGTACCGTCCTGATCGCTGTTCCAGCAGCAGGTTCGCCGCCGAAAGTGACCGCATTTGCTTGGCTACTGTGCGCCGGTCTATTTCCAGAATGTCAGCGAGCTCGTAATCCGAGATCGCCCGTCCCGGGTAGAGACCATCCAGGCGCAGCATGACCAGCAGCACAAGCGCCGCACCCTTGATCGAGCGGATCATCGCCAATTCCGACGTGGGCAACAGTGTGGTCATACCTTCTCCTTTCCGGTCGTTCCGAACAATGCTCCTGCGAGTGCATCCCGGCGCGCCTTGCGGTTATGGTGGCTCATGTGCGCCGCAAATGAGGATTGGCTTCCCGTAGAATATCCGCAGCCTGCGACTATGCACTCGTAGGTTTTCGCAGCCTGCGACGTAGCTGCCCGCAGCCTGCCCGCAGGTTTCGCAGCCTGCGCCGCAGAAATTTGGCCTGCGCCGTAGCTGCCCGCAGGCTGCGCCGCAGAAAGACTGATCAGCGACCGGTCCACCAGCGCCACCATGCCAATTGCCAGTTCTGGCAGGCTGGCGACCAGCCCGGCCAGCACCCAGGCATAGCTGCCGATGGCTGCCCGCAGGCCGGCATCCATACCGTACCAGTTGACCGGCGTCAGCACCAGCGGCGAAAGCACCAATGCAAGGACGAATAAGATAGTACCGCCTGAGCGCGCCCTCTTGCTGGCGACCCTGGGAAGGCGGTTACCTACGTATGCCACCGCGCCCACTACCACCAGCCCGGCCATGATTCCGCCGGCCAGGGCATAATTCCCCAGGGCTGTATGCACCATCAGGAACGCCTGGGCATACTGCGCGCCTTGCACCAGCGCCGCGACGACCAGGAGCAGCTTGCCGCCATCTATGTTCAGCCATTTCATTTTTGCCTTCATTGTTCCTTTCCTTTCTGTTTCAATGATGTTTCTGGCTCATCAGTAGGCCGCCGATCTGCCGGCATGTCCAGACCCAATATTCCCAGACTTTCCATAAACGCATCCATCGCATCCTGCCCGATGATCCAATTGTGGACGCGCCCGCAGATCGTACAGCGGATCGCATCCATGCTCCCGATCACCCGCCCGCGCAGGAGAACATCCTCAGTCGGCTCTACACCGCGCCCTATTGATTGCTCATAGAGCATCAGCGCCCGCACGCGGGCTTCGCCGACATTGACATACTTCACCTCTCCCAGGATATGATGATCCTGGAACGAACCCGGCCAGAATCGCCGTTCGCTCGCTGGCATTTTCAACCCTCCCCCACCCTACCGGAGCAGGAATCCCTGTGTGTGACGGGGGCGTCACACACACACACACCGACACACACAGAATTTCTACCCATTTTGTGCCCTTTCTGGCAGGAAATCCGCTATCACGCGCCGCCCGATCACGGTCAATACCAGCCCGCGCCGTGCCTCAGCGCCGGAAGCCGCCACTAGCCCGCGCTTGATCATCTCCGAGCGCAAATTCTCGAACTCATTATCGCTGAACGGCTTTCCCTTCCCGCTCCATTCGCGGAACGTGAACGGGATATTCTGCCGCAGCAGGCCATAGGCCAGCATCTCCATCTGCTCCGGCGTGGCCGGTAGATCGAACATCTTACTGACCCGCAAATGCCCCTGCGCGGTGATCTCGTTGATCTGCACCGGAATCACACGCCTGGGTAGCGGCGTTTCGTTACCGATCTTTCCATCCCGGTTCAGGTCCAGTCCAGTGAACTTCTCGATGTTTGAAAGCTTGAACCAATGCGCCTGGTAATTCCACCAGGCCAGCGCCGCCCCGGCGATAAATGCGCCCGCCGGGTAGACCAGCGAGTCCGGCCAGATCGGGCTACCTGAAAGGACGATCACCAATGCCACCGCCATCGCCAGCAAGCCCCAGATCATGCTCTGCATCAGCGGCAATTTCATGCCGGCCTCGATGGTATGCAAGTACGGCCTGGCGCCCGGCTGGAAGCCTGCCGGGGAGACAAAAGGTTCTTGCGTTTGTGCTAAATACTTATTGCTCATCTCCAACTCCTTCCAGTGATCGAAGAGCATTTGTGGTAGATAATCCAATATCCAATTTAGGCTGTATTGCTCCCACAATTGGCGCCGTGATCATGGACATCGCCGCCGGGTCGGAGGATTGCCGCGCCTCGTGCGCCAGCGCCCCGGCGAACTGCACCGCGCCGGCAGCGGCGATCATCTGGCGATCTTCCACCTTGCGTATATTGAGCAACATTACGCTGCCCACGTTCGGATTGACCAGCGCATATTCCCCCCCTCCCACGCGTTGCATCAGCAGAGGATATTGCCGCGTTACCTGGTCGAGCGGGATTATGTTCGCCATCAGCTTCGAACGCCGCGTGGCGTAGATCGCCGCCGCCTGGCCGAGACCGACAAAGGCCCTGCCGAAACCGTATGCCGCTAATACAATCATTGCGCACAGTCCGACCACGCCAAAGATCGAGGTCCACAGGATCACCCGCTGCCTGGCGGCTGCCTGCGCCGCTGCGGTGGCCTGCCGTCCGGCGACTTCAGCCTGCGCCACCTGCATATCAAGAGCGTGGGCATCTTGGGCAAACTGACGCTGCTGTGCATCGGATGCCGCCTGGCTCTCTGCCTGCATCCGCGTCGCATCCGCTTCCGCCTGCTTGCGCGGGTCAGGCGCACACGCCGCGAGCATGAGCGCCAAACCGATGTAGATCAACAATCGCTTCATTCCTTCCACGTTAGCCATAAATGTCCAATCTCATACCTATCCATGTACGTCCATGACCAGACTTGCGCCGCCTTCACCGCGCTCCTCCAGGCCTCTAGGTCGGGCAGATCGCCAAAGCGGATGATGTGCCGCCGGCGCAGGCTAAAGCGCGTCACGTCATCCAGGATCAGCCGGTCAGGTCCCACGATGGCCGTGGTCGCTTCCTGCAAGCGCAGCCACGTCTCCAGCGATTCCCTGGACATCCTGCTCCCGGCGAATGAATGCGCTTTGCGTTGCCTCCCAGTAATAGACTTTCTCGGCCTGGAAGCGCGCCGCCCACGCCTGCGCCTCCTCCGGCGAAAGGGGAGATGCTTGATATAGGTCTTCTTTCGGCAGGTCGGCGGTGCGTTTGAGAACAATCAATTCCGGCATGATTCTGCCTCCGTTTCTTCGTCTCCTTCATCGCGGTTTCCGCAGGTCGAGTTTCCTTGCGGGATCAGGTCCACCAATTCCATCTTTCCGCGGCGCACCCGCCAGCGCGGCTTCGGAAAGTGGTTCTTCGGATACTTCCCTCGACACTCCGGCCCGACGCCGACCGCCACTGAGTACGGGTCGGTCAGTCGCCGGTGACAGACGGTACAGCGAGTGATCGGCATCAGATCAACCTCTGCTGCTCAACTGCCTGGGGAGCAATGTACTCCGCCGGCAGGGAGTAGAATTTCGCGGCGCGGGCGATCAGGTCGTTCAGCTTATTGCGCCGGCTTATCAATTCGCGCACCATTGCCCGCCTCCCATCCTCGCTGATATCCAACCGGTATCCCGCCTCGCCGGATGATGAGACGATTGGCACCAGCCGCCCGCGCAAGGACTCGATAGCTTTGCGTACCTTTCGGTCTTTGGTGTTATTGTTATTCATCCCGCCGGCCGGCGTGAGCTCGTTGAACACGATCGCCACCAGTTGCTGCCGACGCAACCCTACCGGGAAACTTTTTAGCGCATCGAATACCCGTCGCTCGATGATCGTCAGCTCCCCGGCGTTCAGTTCTGCCAGGAGATTGTCATAGACATCACTCATGCCTGCCTCCAGTTATTGTGTTCTCGGCTGACCGGGGATCATCCCGGCCAGGTAATACAGCCCATCCCGCTCGCCGGTGTGCGCCTGCGCATGGACGGGATATGACCATTGCTTACAGATCGTCTCCCATTCCTGGCTCGATGGGTAGACTCCCATCCGCGCCAGCACCAGGCTGAATTGGCGAGTTGCCTGGTAATAGACGATTGTCACTCGTAGGCCATGCCCGAATTTGTGTGTAACCGGCAGCGCCGGTCTTGCAATCGCCGCCCGTTGCATGTTATATAGAATGCTGGTCAGGATATTCATATATCAAGCCTCCTGCGAATCCGTTTCTGCGGAAACGATCACCGTCTTCCCGTCCAGGCCTTCGTATTCTTCCAGCCCCTCGCAATAGGGTTTCGCCAGGTCGAGCCAATCTTCAGGCAGCTCAACGCCGCCCCAGGTGGTGGCGATAGGTTGCAGGAAGGCTGCTACCGCGAGTGGACCGCGTTCTTTGAGCTCCCAATCGAGGTCGTTGCCCAATGCTTTGCGCGCCAGCAGGATGCGCAGCCGCTCGATATTCTTACCCCGGCTGGTTTTCTCCTGCTTGTCGTAGGCCAGATCGTAAGCGTGGCCGACCAAAGCCTGCATGGCGCCGATGTGCGCCATGCCGCCGAAGGCCTGGGCAAAGACCGGCGCGGCAACCTGGTCGAGGAAACTATCCGCAGCCTGCCGGCAAGCATTTACGATCTTCCATTTTCGTAGCGAGGATTTTTCTTTTTCTTTGCTGCGCGCGGCGGCTTTCTTTTGCCTCTCCGCCAAGTTATGCACCGTCGCTCCGGTCAAGACCGCCCGCACTAAGTAGGATCCCGTAAAGGGATGTTTTGGGCTGCCATATTGGGAGGATGTGTAATGCGGCTGTAAGCAAACATCCTTTTTTGCATCGTAGATCGCCTGCAGCTTTTTCCCCTCCTCGCCCCAGGCTTCTTTCAGGACGACGATCTCCTTCCCATGTAACTGCCGGTCGTAGACCGGCAGCCCGGTGCTTTGCGAGAGCGTTTCCAATTCGGCCCGGCACCACGCTTTGATCTTGCGCTCACGGCAGGCGCGGAACGTGCAATAGTGCGCTTTTACGATCCGCGCGTAATAATTGCAAGTCGTGCACCCCGGAGGCTCGATCAAGCATCTCAGGTGTTCGACGATGGTCTCGTTCCAGCCCTCTGGGACTTCTGATCCATAATTCAATGCAAGTAGCAAATCATCGAAATTATCCGGCAATTCATCCATCCCCAGCGCCTTCAGCGCATCCTTGTGCGTCAACTCTGGCAGCCGGTTATTGGGGAATTCCTTTCCCGGCATGGAGAGCGGCCATAAGCCGGTCCCGGCCAGTGGAACTTCATCATCCCGCCAGGATTGCCACATCTCGATGGATTTCTCATTCTGGATCAATGCCCGATTGACGACTCTTTCGATATCGGCATTCGGCAATAAAATCGCTTTTATTGCCTGTTCGACCTGCTCCTCTCCCGCTGCCCGCTGGATGGTGAGCAGTGTACGTGCCATCCCCTCGCTCATCTCTCCTGACGCCAATTTCTCTTGCGCCTCCTGCGGCAGGTCTAATAGCCGCACCTTGCCTCGGATCGTCGCGGCGCTCACGCCGAAAAAACGGCCGGCTTCCTCGCTCGTCGCGCCGAATTCGTCCATGTACCTTTTCTCGGCTGACGCCTGCTCGATCGGGTTCAGATCCTTGCGCTGCAGGTTCTCGCTGACCGCCACCTCGAACATCTCGCGGTCGGATAATTGCTGGATGTCCAGCGGCATCGCTTCGAAGCTGCCCCCGGCTGCGACAGCCCTCTGCACTTCATCTACTAGCTCAGGTCGGTTGCCATCCGTCAACCCGGCCTGGATGGAGGCCAGCAGGCGGTATGCCAACAGCCGCCGATGTCCAAGCGCAAGCTGGTATGCCGCTCCAGTTTCGCCCGGGTATGAGTTTCGCCGTCCGACCGGCGTTTGCAGCAGCCCATCCCGCGCAATGGATAACGCCAGCTCCGCAATGCCCTCTCGATCAACGCTCGTGCGCGGCTGCCAGGGATTGCCGTCAATTTGTTCGAGCAGGATTTGCTCAATCATGGCTCGGCTCCCATTCTCCGGCCGCTGTCAGGGTATAAGGCTCGCTTTCATTCTCCGCGTCCACGACAACGAATCGTCCTTTCGTCGAGTGGGTCAGTCTCGTGGTGGGAGCGATGTCATGCTCCGCCAGACGGATATTCAACGCCCGCGTACTGATCACTTCGCCGCTGGTTTCGATAATATAAGAATGAGGCCCGGCGACTATCTTTGATTGGGCTTTCTTAGGCTTGATTCCTACGCTCTTCGGCCTACGGCATTGGCTAAACAAGGCTTTTAGCGCGTCCGCCTGGCGCTCATCCTGCACTACCAGGTCGAAGCACTCCGTCACCTCGATCCTGGCATTCGGGCAGGCTGCCTCCAACCCGGAGATCACCATATCCAGGTCATCCCGGCTGATCGGCGTCTTGATGGATATCGTAGTTCCGTTCATGTTTTCCTTCCTTTCTGGCTTCTCCCTGGGTGGCCGCCTCATCCAAAGGCGGCCACCGGCGGGGGAGAAAGAGAGATACGTCACACGCTCTTTAGCGTGCCGATCACCTGGTAAATGCGGTGGACTGCCTGCGTGTTGTCAATCCGCTTGTCGGCAATATACGTAGCCAGCGCGGTCAGGTCCATCACCGCTGCATCCCGTGCCTGGCTGGCCGCTGTCGGCCATGCCCGCCGCTTATGGCTTTCGCTGACCGTCCGACGCAGCGAGCCGATGATCATCGGCAGCCCGCTGGCTGTAAAACAAACTGCCAGTAACAGCGAGGTTCGCCAGAGTTCCGGCCAGACAACCGTCGGTAGCAGCAACGTCGCCGCCACCCCAATGACCACTGATGCCGAAACATGCCACAGCTTGTGCAAGTGCGCCCACCCCACCAGCCGGTCGAAGCCGATCCCGAAGACCAGCTCGGCCAGGATGACTGCGGCGATCTCGGCGGGGGATGTGGGGGAATTCATGGGAATAATGGCAAAGTGCTATTCTATGGTTGGAAGGACTCATCTAATGAATTTGCCACAGGCAGCCATTGATGCAATAAGCAATCCGCATTGTCACCGGCCTTTTCAAAGCAACTGCACTCCTCCGCCGGTATTGTCGGCGTTTCGACCACGTAGCCGGCCGCCTGTTCCTGCTTGCCTGCGTCCGCGTCCTCCACCAGACGGATCATTGCCTGGCAATAGGTCTCGCCGTAGCTTTCATGCGCGGCGAACGGATTGCCCCAAAGCTCCCATCGCTCTGAAAGAGCCTTCGTGACTTCCCCAGCCATCCTCATTGGATTGTCAATAGAGATGAGTTGATATTCGTACCTCATGCCTTCCTCTCTTTCTTCTCGGCCAGGTTCTTGTCGCACCGTGCTCTGAGGTAGAACAAAATCAGCAATATGCCGGCCAATAGGAACGCCAGCATCCCCGCCAGGATCAGCCCGGCGAGGAATTCGCCAATATCCTTCAAAAGTACCAATGCGCTCATTCCGCCTCCGAGTTACCCGCATACACCCGCTTACAGGTCGGGCAATATCACCCGTGCACAACTTTTGAAACTGGCAGACCGTCCGCTGCCGTGGGGAATGTCTCGATTGTCACCCGCTCGAGCTCATGCCCGCATTTCGGCATGGCGCGCTCCGCCCAGGCTGCCACCTGCGCCCCCAGGCCGCGCTCGCCGAAGCCATTCGCCAGCGCGATGGTGAAAACCTTCTCGTATACATCCGGCTTTACCGGGATCTTCTTGTAGTCTTGATTTGCCATCAGGACTTCCTTCCGCATTGCTATATAAGTAACAGTTTTGTTGCTTGCAAGAACATGATAGCAGACAAATAATTAATTGTCAATAGGTTGATACAAATCCGCTGCTAGAGAGCATCAATATACAAGGTATAACGTTGCTTATGGTTGACAAACTACCTTTCGGCCAATGGTTGCAATTAGAAAGAGAAAAAAGAAATTGGTCACAATCCGAATTAGCTCGTCGTGCCAAGTTACATCGAGCGATAATAAGCAAGATCGAACTAAGTATTAGTTCGCCAGCGACGGAAACCTACATTGCTTTGGCTGATGCCCTCGATGTTTCACCTATTTTTTTATTTCATAAAGCTGGTTTGTTGCCTGATCACCCTGGGAGTGAAAACCAGGTTGCCATCGAGGATTGGCAATATCTACTCGACCAGCTTCCCCTAGAAGATCAAGAAGAATTGCGCCAGATCGCCGTCATAAAGCTCAATCGCAGGAAATCCGAACAAGAAATGAAATCGCTGAAACCCAGGAAGGCAGAATGATGGAAAAAGTTCATTTCGTTTCAACCTATAGCGACCGATATCCATTGAGCATCGAGGGCGAATCTAATTATCAGGAAAATATTAATAGCCTCATCCCTTATGTAGATAGCGACAAGAAGCGATACCGCGAGGATGGATTCTCGGCAGAATTGATTTTGGAAGATGACAATCCATACGACCCAAACAATGCTGTGCGAGTGGAGATAGACGGCGAGATCGTCGGTCATCTTTCAATGGGGAACGCTCGAAGATACCGTAAAGGACTTGCGAAAATTAATCTAACGAACGTAATTGGCGTTTGCGGCGCGGCCATCTTTGGCAAGAAAGAATATGAATTTGGAGACATGAATTTCGGCGTCTGGCTTGATCTCGATTTGAAGGATTTACAAATAGAACATGAACATGTCAAAACTTCGGAGAATATCCCGTCTCCACAGCCCCCGCCGGTCGCTTCTTCCCAGCCATTCATCCCTGCAATACAAAACGAGGGAAATAAGAATATGACTCAGACCTACGCAACCATCATGAGCGATGAAAGGAAAATGGAAGGGACGAAATGGCAGGATGCGCTAAAATCAGTTCTCGATTTTCTGAATAAAAGACTGGGTAAACAGCCTCCCAAGCGGCGTAAAAATATCATCGGCTGGGCCATCGGTCTGAGCATCTGTTGTCTTCTGGTTCTTTGCATTGGCGCTTTAGACTCGCTTGGGCTGCTTCCCACTTCCACGCCCACTATCACCCCAACGCTAACCTTTACAGCAACCGAAACTAGGACGCCGACGATCACTAGAACGCCTACGGATACATTCACGCCAACGATCTATCTCTCGCCGACCATCACACTTACTCCCACCATCACCCAAACGCCGACTAAAACCTTGACGCCTACAAAGACGCCCGATCCGCTCCTCGCCATTCATGGTGATGGCATATATTTAGTTAACGTAGATATTGCTCCTGGCGTTTGGCGTTCCCAGGGAACTGGAGATATATGTTACTGGGAAATCACAACCAAGACCGGCGACATCATTAACAATCATTTCGGAATGGCTGGCGGAACTGCCTACATTTCACCTTTAGCTTTTCAAGTCACATTCCAGGATTGTGGAGATTGGATTTATCTCGGACCGCCCTAAAGACATGAACTGGCCCCAGCTCTACGCCACCGCCCTGCCCCATGAGCGCCTGGAGATCACCATCCTACTCTTGCGCCGCGTCCAGGCGGGCCGGCGTATTGCCCTGCCGCTCCTGCGCCCGCCGGTGCGCTTCGCGCTGCTCGCCACCTTCATCATGTTCCTCATCCTGCCTTTCATGCCCCACCAGTCCACGTCCATTCCCCTGGTGATAGTCTTCGGCTACCTGTCCGGCATTGTCATAGCCGCCGGCTTGCCAAGAATCCGGCGCAGTGCGTATCTCGCATAATTAGAACAAAAAAGCGAAGGTTTTACCGAAGTAGGAAACGTCGCAAGAGGTCCCGGGTTCAATTCCCGGCGCCCCGACTGTTATCGAAAGACCTCACAGGTCCTGGAGACCTGTGAGGTCTTTTTGTCTCTTGCCAATCCTGTTACGATAGGGTATCCTTATCGCTGGGAGTGGTTAGGTCCCGGAGGGCTTCCCGGTCTTCAAAACCGGCGGCGGGTCGCGTTGCGGGCCGCGGTGGGTTCGACCCCCATCCACTCCCGCCTTTTATTGCTGATGGCAAATGGCTGATGGCCGATAGCCAATCGTAAATCGTAAATCGCAAATCGTCAATCGTAAATCGTCAATCGTCAATCGTCAATCGTAAGTCGTCAATCCAATGTCCCTTCTCCAACCCGAAATCCTCACCTCCATTGTCTCGCGCCTCTTCCGCATCGAAGAGGTGACCTGGGGCGATCCCCAGAAGACTTTCGTCGTCCGCTTCCGCGGCGCCTTGCTGACCGAGGACTCGGCGGCCGCCTACGACACGCTTGCCGAGGCTTTGCGCCCGTACGACATCACGCCGCTTTTCCGCGTCGAGGAGGGCCGCCAGACGGTTGTCCTCGTTTCCGGCGTGAGCCGCCCGCCGCAGGGCAGAATTTCCATCAATATCGCCCTGTTCATCCTAACCCTGCTAAGCGTTCTCTTCGTCGGCGCGGTATATTCCTACCAGGGTGAGCTGCCGCCCGATCCTGCGGACCAGATCAAAACCTTATTGCTCCATATATGGGACGGTTGGCCGTTCGCCGTCAGTTTATTGGGTATTCTGTTGGCGCACGAGTTCGGCCATTACTTCGCCGGACGCTATCACAAGACAGCCGTCAGTCTGCCCTACTTCATTCCGCTACCTTACCCAATCGGCTTTCTCGGCACGATGGGCGCGTTTATCAACATGAAGGAACGGCCCAAGAATAAGCGCACCCTGCTGGATATTGGCATCGCCGGGCCGCTGGCCGGACTTGTGGTCGCCATCCCGGTACTGACATTGGGCTTGGCTCTCTCCAAAACCGGGCCGATCCTTGACACCATATACACCAAAGAGGCGGGCGTGGCAGACGTGTGCTCCAATCACGTTCTTGTCGGCCAAACCTACACCTGCCCAGATGATAATTTGTTGGAAGGCAACTCTATCCTTTACTTGGGACTCAAATATCTGACGCATGGCCGGTTGCTGCCAGCCCCGGCCCAATCCAACCAGCCTCCGCTGCTTTACTGGCTGCGTTACTTCTTCACCGGGCAGCCCATCCCACTCGGTGGTTTGGATGTGATGCTGCACCCGGTCGCTTGGGCGGGTTGGGCGGGCATTCTCGTCACATTCCTGAACCTGATCCCTGTTGGGCAGCTCGATGGCGGCCATGTGACGTACACCCTGTTTGGCCCGCGTGTGCGTAAGGCAGTACCGTTCATCCTGGTTATCCTCCTTGGGCTGGGCATTATCTGGTCGGGCTGGTGGCTTTGGGCGGCGATTATCTTCTTCCTGGGCCGCGCCCACGCCGAGCCGCTCGATCAGATCACCGAACTCGACCCGAGGCGGAAAAAGCTAGCCGTATTGGTGCTGGTCATCTTCGTCCTTGTGTCGACGCCCGTCCCGCTGACGCTCTTCTAGATCATGCCCCCATTGCAGCCATTTCGCCTTGCTCGCCTGGTCCTGCTTGCTGTGTTCGTCATGACAGCTTGCGTCCCGGCTGCCCCCACTTCCACCCCCTCACCCTCTGCGACCGGCAGCCTGCCGACCGTCACTCCCCCCTCCGTCCCCGCCTCCACATCCACTGTGACGCTTCCGGCGCCCACGCCCCCTTCGCTCATTCAGGCGGCGCCGGATGCGCTGCGCGGGATCAGCCTCCAGGTCTGGCACGCCTTCACGGGCGCGGCGGCGGATGTTTTCACTGACCAGCTTGCCCAGTTCAATACGCTCAATGAATGGGGAATCATCGTCTACCAGACTCCTTTTGGCGAATATCCCAGCCTGTTCGAGACCGTGGATTCCGCGCTCGCCTCTGCCCACCGTCCGGATTTGGTGGCTGCCCTGCCCGAGCAGATCTTTGCCTGGCAGGCCAAAGGCGCGCTGGCTGACTTGAACTTTTACCTCTACGATCCGAATTTCGGACTGACCGCCGATGAAATCGCCGACATCCCGACTACTTTCTGGACACAGGATACGGCCAGCAGAGAACGGCTGGGCGTACCTGCTCAACGTTCGGCGCGTTTCCTATTCTACAACCAGACTTGGGCGCGTGAACTTGGCTTCAGCTCGCCGCCCACCTCGCCTGAGGAGTTCCGAACACAAGCTTGCGCAGGCAATGCCTTCTACCGCCAGGATGCCACCAAGCAAAACGACGGCTACGGCGGCTGGATGGTCAATACCCAGCCGGATACCGTGCTTTCCTGGCTGCTGGCTTTCGGAGGCGGCGCAGTGCAGGGTGGAGACATCCATTTTGCCACGCCCGAAAACCAGGATGCGCTGGAGTTCCTGAAAGGGCTGTATGATGATCATTGCGCCTGGATTTCCACCGAGCCAAATCCCTACGAATCGTTCGCCCGCCGCTCCGCCCTCTTCGTGACCGGCAACCTGGAAGAAGCGCCGCGTCTGACCGAGACGCTGACACGCCTGGGGAACAACGACGAATGGATGTTGCTACCATTCCCTGGCGCGAACGGGGCCGTGCTGGTGACCTCCGGCCCGTCCTTTGCCATGTTCCAATCCACGCCCGAAAAACAATTGGCGGCCTGGCTGTTCGTGCGCTGGCTGCTTTCCGTCGAGAACCAGGCCAAATGGGCCGAGGCGACCGGCCTCCTGCCACTGCGCTTCTCGGCGCTGGATTTGCTCGGCGCGTCCCGCGCCGACCACCCACAATGGATCGAGGCGGCTGGCTACATTCCTCAAATGCAGGTTGCGCCGCCATCCGCTGCCTGGCGCATGGGGCAATATGTTCTCGCCGATGGAGTAGGCTTCATCTTCCGCACGAACCAGCCCTTGGACAAAATCGCCTCTATCCTGGAAGAGATGGACGCGACGGTGAAAGAGTTGAACGGAAAATAACAATTGGAGTCCGACGACTCCGGTCGTCGGAGCCATGCCGAAGTCTGGAGACTTCGGATTCCGCTTCACAGTTGCTGCGTGGATAGGTAGTAAAGAGTCCGATGTCCTCACAGACGAAATTCTATGTTGTCTGGAAAGGCCGCAAAACCGGCATTTTCGATAGCTGGGAGGCGTGCGCCGAGCAGGTGAAGGGCTTCCCCAACGCCGAGTACAAAGGCTTTGCCAGCCGCGCCGCCGCCGAAAAAGCCTTCCAGGGCAATTATATTCAATACATTGGCAAGCCCTCTTCGAGCGGTCAGTGGCTCTTCGCTCCCGAGCCGCCGGTAGCCGAGAGCTATTGCGTCGACGCGGCTTGCTCCGGCAGTCCCGGCAGGTTGGAATACCGCGGCGTCCACACCCGCACAGGGAAGCAGATCTTCCGCCAGGGGCCTTTTGAGAAAGGAACCAACAACATCGGCGAGTTCCTGGCCATCGTCCACGCGCTGGCGTGGCTGGAACAGAACGCGATCGCCGCGCCGGTCTACTCGGATTCAGAGACGGCGATTGGGTGGGTGGCAGGGAAGAAATGCAAGACCAACCTGGCGAGAGACGAGAGCAACGCGCCGCTGTTCGCCATCATTGCACGCGCCGAGGCCTGGCTGGCAGAGCACAAACCGGCCAATGCAGTGCTGAAGTGGGATACCGTAGCCTGGGGTGAAATCCCCGCAGATTTCAACAGAAAGTGAGGAGGCCACGTTTGAAAGGTGACCTCTTTAGCTGGCCTGGATTGACAAATCCAGGCCGAAATCGAGCGAGAAGGTTACGAATCGCCGGATTTGGCAATCCGGCAGAGCAAAGGATATGATTTATTGTTCTGGATAAATCGCTAGTCCGGCGTTAAGAACGCGACCGCTTTTCCCACATCGTCCTGCATTACCAGTGTCAGGTGACAGCCGGGTCGAAAGTCATCCACCTTGATCAAGCGCAGGTAAGCCGTCAGAGCCGTTTCGATGGGCAGCCATTCCAACACATGGTTGGGCATCTCATAGAAGAAGGCTTTGTTGAAGATGGCATCTTGATCGTCCAGGCAAACTGCCAGGGGATAGATGCGTGCCTCCATCAGGTCCTGAAAAAAGTGGGTGCCGAAAGACGGCTCCAGGTCCGGGCCAACACCCTGACCGGTCAACTCGACCAGGGCGCGGGTATTGTAGACATCCCCATAGTTGATGTGAATGCCCATGTCGGGCGTGGACGTTCCCCAGCGACCCGGCCCGATGCAGATGAAGGTCTCGCCTTTCAGGGCAGCGTTGAGGGCGCCGATGGCGCGTTCCAGCTTGCTGCGCTCGGCCTGGGAGGAGATGGAAAAATACCCTTCGGGCGGTACGAACAGCACATACCGGATGCAGTGCACCACGCCGTGCGGTACCAGGCCCTGGCTGGAGAAGATGATATCCTCTGTGGCGAGATCGTCGGGGATGTCTGCCCCTTCTTCTTCCATCTGGCTTTGCGGCCGGCATTGCAACAGCGAGATGCGGATCGAAGGGCGCGCCGACTGCGGCTCCACAATTTCTACGGTAAATTCGGTATCCACCGGCGAGTGGTACTTCTCTTCGAGCAGGCGGACGATGGTGCGCATCGTCTCGGCAAAGGGTGTGCGGCGCAACAAGTCATCGAAGGTGATGACCAGCTTGCCCGCATCCACCAGACTTGTGCGAATGGGCGAGAGATAACCACCCTCATCCACCTGGGCAATGTAGCGTAGCGCCGGGTAACGCGACGTCAGCGCCTCGGCCACCGGCAGGGTCTTGAACTGGTTGTCTTCCAGGTCAATCAAATCCACAAATTCCTGGGAATACTGACGGATCATTTTCGTCGCTGCAGCCGGATGGAGCTGTGGATGGCTGAGCGCCACCAGGCGCGGGTGATCGTTCCCAACCTGGTCCACGGCACGCGTACCCAACCCCCAGACCAGGCGCAGGAAACCATCATCCTTGCGGATTTGCGGCGACCAGCGATACAGGTTGCGGCTGAAGGCCACCCCTGCGCCGTGTGGCAGGAAATAACGTTCCCAGCGCTCACCCTGGACGAACTGAATGAGGACGGCGATCCGTTCATCGTAATCCACCAGGCCTTTGTGGTGGCGGTAAAGCAGGGCGTTGGGATTCACGCAGGAGGCATAGACACGGGCGATGGCCTCGGTCAGCGTGGCGAGGTTCTCCTTAGGCGTGCCCTGGTTGGGACAGAAGAAACTGTCGTACTTGCCAGCAAAGGAGGTGCCGAAGTTGTCTTCCAAGAGGCTTGAGGAGCGGACAATGAGCGGTTGGTTTTTGGCCTCTTCCAGGATGCCCTTTAGCCGCTCGAGGATATCCTCGGGGAACTTCCCCGTGATGAACTCGCGCACGATCTGGGGATACTCGCTTCGTATTTGGGCTTCGGGCTTGTATTTTTGATCGGACCAATGGATCAAGCCGTTGGCAGCCATGTAAGTGTAGAACAGGTCAGAGGCCAGAAAGTACGAGACCGGTGTGCAGACGGCGGCGCGCACCTCCGGCGGAGCTACTTCTTTTATGATGCGCTCTGCCAGCAACATTCCTGCCGACTTGCCCCCGATCTTGCCATAGCCTATCTTGCGGTGGCGGATACCTTTCAGGTCGTCCACCGTGAACCAGTTGCGGGCGATGTTCAGGTAGGCCAGTTGGTCGCTGATCATGGTGCGGATCAGCACCACCTTGATCTCCTGCAGGCGTGCATCGAGTGCTTTCCGCTGGGAGGCTGGCAGCCGCTCAATACTCTCGGCCTGCTCGAAGAGCATCACTTGGGGAGCCAGCTCCGGGTTGAACGTTATCGTGTCGGGCGCCTCGCCGCGCTCGCCGATGATTTCCTTAATGATACGCTCCAGGTCCACATGGAGCAGATTGTAGGAAAAGTAATAGTCGGTCAGGTAGTCGCGGACGCGCTCCAGGCGTCTCTGCCAGACATCCTCGGTTTCCTCGGTGTATGGGTCGCGCAGCCCCTCCCGCCTCTGCGACTGGATGGCGTGCTCGCGTACATCCGCCTCGAAGGCTTCTGCGCTGATAATGCCGCGGGCGAACAATTCCTGCCTCATACGCGGCCGGATGTGCTCGCGCAGGACAGGGTATTGCCGGATGGTCAGGTAGGTATCGAGTATGCGGTCGGATGGGGTGGGAAGGGACATGGTTAGTAGTCAGTGGTCAGTATTCAGTGTACAGTGCTTGGTCGTGGCAGTATAACAGAAAACGCCCGCGGTCGCCGTGCGGGCGCTCACTGAATATATCAGTGCGCCAAACCGATGTTCACCCCATCACTTTGGCGCGTCAAGCTGAAGATTGCTCACTGTACACTGATCACTGTTTACTGAACACTGCTTATCCCAGGTGCATCGGCATGATGACGTGCAGGAAATTGTCATCGCCCACCGGGCGGATGGCGCCGGGAGCGTTCGGAGCGGAAGTCTCCAATGCGACATTGGGGGTCTTGATGACTTCCAAAACCTCGCGCAGGAATTTGACGTTGAAGGCAATCAACAAGCCGATGCCCTCGATGGTCGCCGCGATCACGGTCTCGTTCGAGCCGGTCTCCTCGGATTGGGCAAAGATCTCCATCGAACCCGGCTCCAGCTCACCGCTCGATTTGATATTCAAGCGTGCCACGTTGGAGCCTTCGCGGGCGAAGATCTCAGCCTGCTTGCAGGCCTTGAGCAATGCCTGGGTGGAAAGCAGGGTGCGTGACTTGTAAGCCCGCGGGATGATCTGCTGGTAATCTGGGAAAGCGCCGTCAATCAACTGCGAGACGACTTCAACGTCCTTGACGCGGAAGATGACTTGGCCGCGTCCCTTGGGCAACACCATGGCGATCATCTCTTCCCCATCCGCGGCGACGCGCCCCAGTTCGCCCAGCGCCCGCGCCGGGATGATCGCCGTCACCGGTTGCGGGGCAGGTTGGGAGAGCGTAGCCTTGCGCACCGAGAGACGGAAACCATCCGCAGCGGCCATCGTGATGGTATCCTTAATTACCGTCATCAGTACACCCATTAGTACCGGCCGCGCTTCATCCACCGAGGCGGCAAAGACTACCTGCTGGATCATCTCCTTGAAGTCGGCTACATTGAGCTGGATGGCGCCTTCCAACTCCGGGACCGGCAGCGGCGGGAACTCCTGTGCGTCTATGCACTTGATATCGGTGTTCGAACTGCCGCAACGCACGTTGAGGGTCTGGTTGGATGTATTCAGGCCTAGGTTCACCTGTTCGACAGGCAGCGTTCCCACCAGGTCAACGAAGGTGCGCGCCGGTACGGTGGTCGAGCCTTCCTCTTCGATCTTCGCGCCGATCCAACAGGTGATGCCCAACTCCAGGTTGGTGGCTGAAAGGCGCAGGCGGCCCTCGTCGGTGGCGACCAGGATGTTTGCCAGCACGGGCAGGGTGGTGCGCGGCGAGACCGCCCGCGAAACAATGCTCAGTCCATGAGCCAGGTTTTCCTGCAAGACGGTTACTTTCATTGCTCCATCCTCTCTCCATTGTGAGGTGGGACGCACCTGCAAGGTGCAATCTCTCCTGGAATTATATCAACGTTTTGCCGGAGTGCAAAATCTCCCCCGGCCTAGCCCGCCGGGATAGGCAGATTTTGCCGAAGTCTGGAGACTTCGGACTCCGACCTACCACGGAGTGCAAAATCTCCAGATTTTGCTACCTTTGGAACAACGAGACCACCAGGCTGATCAGCATCATCAGGAATTCCAGGCCAGCCAGTGAGGCGAGAATGTAGACGAAGATCATCCAGCCGGACGATCCACCGGCTTGGCGGACTTCCTGACCCTCGGCCAGTTGACGGATGGCCTGCGCCGCCTGCCCGGCCACGGCCTGGAGCGAGCGGCTTGCGCCTCCAGCCCAGATCCACCCCGGCGAGGTGCGCGGGACGACCAGCTTGCTGCCGCTAAAATCACGCAGCCACAGCCTGAGCGCCTCGGGCGGGTTGAGCGCCAGTTCGCCAGGCAGGATGGCTGCCTTGACCGTCGTCAGTGCATCTTCCGCTAATGGCTCGCCGAGCGGCTGGATGGCAGCGGGCAGGTGCGGGGCTGCCTTCTGCAACGCAGCCAGCATGGTCGCCGCAAAGGGATCGTCCTCGCCCGCGGCGAAGATCAGCACCGGGAAGAGAGCATGCCTGGCAGACAGGGCATGAGCCGCCATGCGTCCGTCGCGTCGCAGTGTCAAGCCATGGTAGAGACCCATACCGGTGAACAGGAAAAGCACCTGCACGTAATTCGCCAGGTCAACCAGGAAGCCCGCCGGGCGGTCGCCGAGCAGGGCGCGGATGAGCAGGAAAAGCAGCGCCACTGCCGAGACCATCCCGCCGATGACGCTGGCGAAGAGCGCCAGGTAGAGGTAGACCTTGCGCACCAGCGAGCGGCGGGCGTGGTCGCCAGGGTCGCCCGCGGCAAGCGCCTCAGCCTGCATCGGTCTCCAAGTGAGCAGCCAGAGCGGCAGGCTGGCGCAGAGGGTTGCCAGGGAGGCGGCCAGGCGCAAGCGCAGCGTCTCGGCCCAGAGTTGGTCGCTGAGGCTGATCCCAATGATGAAGGAGAGCAACATCGCCAGGCCGGTGAAGGTCGCGCCCAGGCCAATGGCGGAAAGGATGTAGAAATACAGGCGGCGCATCCCGGCGCGGCGCGGGGCGTCGGGAACCTCGGCCATCGAGCGTCCCAGCCAGTGGCCATAATAAGCCCACACGCCTGCCAGCGGCACGCCGATGGAGAGCGGCCCGCCGACCATACGGAGAATGTATGGCACATTCATGGATTCGCCCAGTAACCTGCGCAGGAGGACGGCGATTACGATCCCACCCGAGGTCAGCACGGTGACGACGCCGACCAGGGACAGGGCGTAGAGCAGCCCCAGCCTCAGCGCCGACTCGCGCTCAGCGTCCTCAGTCAGAGCGTCCTGTACCGTTTTCCAGGCGAAGAACCACAGCGGCGCGCCGATGAGCAGCAGTGCCAGGCCATTGGCAAAGGAGGCATTATGAGCGAAGCCGATGGTAATGGCCGGAATTTCGAAGACGAATTGCAGGTTCTGCTGGATGCCCGCCACCAGCATGACCAAGCCGTAGATCACCCAGATATAACGGTAGATGCGGCGCAGGGTGGTCAGGGTGTCCTTGGGTGTCACAACATTCCAGTCGGCGCGCAGCACGCTGATGAAGTATGCTGCAACCAAGGCGTTCATCAGCATGGCAATCAGGTTATCGCTCCAGGTCTGGCTGGCGCCGAACATCGGGCTGGATGAAAGGCGAAAGGCCTGGATCAGCAAGTGGTTAAGCAGCGTCAGCCCATTCTGGACGATGGGAATGAGCGTCCCCAGCAGCGCGGCATAGAGGAAGAAGGCGCGCACGCCGGAGGCGTGCTCATCCATGTCAGCGTGTGCGGCGCGCTGCGCCAGCCACCAGTGCAGCCCAAACACCGGCACGCCCACCAAGATAAGCGCCAGTGGCTGCGCCAGCCGCGTCGCTCCCCCGCCGACGACGTGCGCCGAAAAGGCCGAGCGCGCCAGCCCGATCAGGCCCCACAGAACGACTTCGAGGCTGACGAGGGTGACGGCATAGAAATATAAGCGGCGAATGGTACGCATGAGAATCTCCTAACCGCTGCACCCAGAAGAATGGCGCGCGCTCATCCTAAACGAGAGAAGGAAATTGTATGCTTTGAGAACGCTGTCTTAAGTGCTGTTGCCAATTTGCTTATTTACTTTACGAAGCGATACTGAAAGATCGTATTCAAATAACTCTACCTCGGGTATTTTCAATGCCGCAAGACGTAAATCGTCTGATATTTCTCTTGCAATTATTATTCCCCTAACTATTTGAGGAGATTCTGCTTGATTCGTCTCAATCCATGCCATGTACCTCAATAGCTGACCAATAACTCGGTCATATCCTTTAGACACCTTTAATTCAATAACGACATAGTTATTGCGGTTATCGAGCGCTAACAAATCTATAAATCGACCGCCGACGGGAAATTCTATGCCGCTTATTCCTTCTTCTTCATACAAATGAAGACCCGGTTCAATAATCGTTAGATTTTGCGAAAGAAAATCCCTTAAGTCGCTCTCGTATGCAAATCCTGTTTGTTGATATTCACCTTCTACTTCACCTTCGATTTCTCCGGGATCCCCTGCATTTTCAGTCTCTCTCTTCCCAGGAAGTGGTTTTTCATACAGAGGTGATGGATCATTTTCTTTTTCAAATAACCTGAAATGTCCCCCATTGATTTGATAGAAAAGGTCGTCTTCACCGTTTGGATTAGCATTGTAGTGAATTCTGCTCGGTGCATTGACCGACATTTTTATTAGATGGGCAGAAATTGTGCCCATTTTAATCTTTGGATAATGGGCCTTAAACCATGAAATCACTTGATCCCTTGAAATTGTTTGCCCTTTTGCTATTTTTTGTTCAATGACAAAATCCTTGAATAGCAAGCGAACGGGCTTATCGTAAATTGACATAACTTTCCTTTTTATATAAGCACCAAACTATGGTTTCACCAATGCGGCTGTTGGCTGAGGGGCAATTTCATAAAGCATTTGAAATTGTCGACATAGGCGCTGAAACGTGTTTTTACCTCTGCCAAAGAAGCGATTCTCATGTTGTATACTCCTCGCCACCGATAAATAAGCGTTTGCCTTCTTTGACTTTTCCGCAGGAACGGGTGATCTACGGCTTTATCGCATTGCTATTCACCCAACAGTTCCCTTTTATTCTTCATACAGAACCACCCTGTCATTCTCGATATATGGCTTGCGCCGCGGATTGAGACCTTACTCCGTCACCAAATCCACCTCGCGACCCAATTCCTTTTTCAGTTCCTGTTCCAGCCGTATGACCTCGAACAGCCCAAGTGCAGGTCGCAGATGGGAGGGTTTGAGCGCCACGAGCAGGTCAATGTCGCTTTCGGCGGTCTCTTCGCCGCGCGCAAACGAACCAAAAACAGAAATCCGCTTGACATACGGCTTCAATATCGGCATGACTTTTTGCTCGATTTGCGCGAAACGAGCGGTAGAACCGCTCCTCGTTTGCTCGAGCGCGGTTTTGGATCGGGAATCCTTGGAGCGCAAGGTTGATTGAGCCATGCTCGGATTATACATCAGGGAATAGGGACGGGACGGATCCCGTTCGCGCGGCGCTGGACCCGCTTGGGACATGCCAGTCGCCCAACTACGGTTTCGCCGGCATCGCCGTCGGCTGCGCCGGCGGCTGGTACCAGTCCCAACCCCAATAGGGATACGGCATGTTGGTGATGCGCCAGGCGCCAGCTTGTTTTTCCAAGGAAGCAGTGCTATTCGAACTGGAGCCTGAGGAGAAGGGATCGCCCGAAGCGTAGAGGACGGTCACATCCACCAGCGCCTGGTCGCTGGCGTACATGTCTGTGTTGCCGATCTGGAGCGCGGTGTTGGAAGTATCCAGTGTGCGGTTGAGGAACGCCTGGCGGAAGGCATCGAGCGTGGGCTTGTTGTCCTTACTTGCCAGGTAGCCATAAGCGCGGGGGAAGTCGCGGTTCTGCAGGGCGAGAACGTAGTTGTGGATCACGCCGGCAGGCGTATCCTCGGCGGAGTAGGTCTGCGGCTCGCGTCGAACCATGAAAAGCGCCACGGAGACGATCACCAACAGGCCGATGAAGATCAAGATTCCGAGCAGGAAACGGTCATGTTTCATATTTATTTCCTTCCTCTACGGCCTTCGTGTCCTTCGTGGCCTTTGTGTTTGAATCCCCCCGGTCGGGTGAGAATGACCAGGAACGGCCCCAGCGCAGGTATCGAGAGTGCTAGTAGCCCCCAAGCCAGGTACGCGCCGAGTCCCAGCCTGCGGCGGCGCAGGAAGAACATCGCCAGCAAGTACATGGTGATGAGAGTCACAGCCAGCAAGAGGCGCAGCGTGGCGGCATTCATCTTGGATTGATTGTATAAGCTTTCGAGTAAAAAAACAAGTAGGGCGAGATTGAATCTCGCCCTACCATTATTTGCGCGTCCCACTATACAAATTGGAACCGCGAAGCCACAAAGCACGCGAAGGAATTATCTTCTTCGCGAAGGCGGTTACAACTTCGCGGCCTTCGCTTCTTCACGGTGAATCCCGAACAAATTTACACCCAGCCGCGCAACTGCATGGCCTTGACCACGCGGTCAATCGCCACCATATAGGCTGCGTCGCGCATGTAGGCTTTCTGCTTGAGCGACATATCCAGCACGTCGCGGAAGGCGGAAGTCATCTTGGCGTCGAGCTTGGCCAACACCTCGGCCTTGCTCCAGTAGAAGTTCATATCGTTCTGGACGCTTTCGAAGTACGAGCAGGTCACGCCGCCGGCATTGCACAGGAAGTCGGGGATGTCGAAGATGCCATGCTTCTCGAAGTACTCGTCCGCTTCGGGCGTAGTGGGTCCGTTGGCGCCTTCGGCCACGATCTTGACCTTCTTCGACATCTTGCTGACGTTATCGGCGTTGATCTGGCCGCTGAGCGCGCCGGGCATCAGCACCTCGGCCTCTTTGGTGATCCAGGCGTCGCCATCTTCGACAGTATAACCAGCGGCGATCGCCTTTTCCTTGTCGATAGTGCCATACTCGTCAGTGATGGTCAGCAGGAAGCGCGGGTCAATGCCCTCTGCCTTGCTGTAAGTGTAGGAGCATTTGTCCTTGCGATCCCAGCAGGAGACGCAGGCCACCCTACCACCCAGGAACTCGACGAAACCGATGGCCGCGTACTGGGTCACGTTGCCATAGCCCTGCATCGCCGCGGTGCATTTCTTGGGATCCATTTTGAGGTGCTTCATCGCCTCGCGCACGGTGTAGATGACGCCGTAACCGGTCGCCTCGGTGCGGCCCAACGAGCCGCCGCCGCCCAGCGGCTTGCCGGTGATGACGCCCGGTGTGAACTGGCCGGTCAGCTTGGAGTACTCGTCCATCATCCAGCCCATCATCTGCGGGGTGGTGCCGACATCCGGCGCGGGGACATCCTGGCGCGGGCCGATGTTTCTCCACATGGCCTGCACCCAGCCGCGGCACAGACGTTCCTTCTCAGTCGTGGAAAGCGTCGCCGGGTCCACGATGACGCCGCCCTTGCCACCTCCGAGGGGAATATCTGCTACGGCGCATTTCCAGGTCATCCATGTGGCGAGAGCGCGCACCATATCCAGCGTCTCGGCTTGGTGGAAACGGATGCCGCCCTTGTTGGGGCCGCGCGCGTCATTGTGCTGGACGCGGAAGCCCTGGAAGACGCGCAGGCTGCCATCATCCATGCGCACCGGGATGCGGAAGGTGAACTCGCGCATCGGCCAGCGCAACACCTCGGCGATCTGCGGGTCGAGGTTGAGCAGCTTGGCAACGTGATCGAACTGGCGCTGCGCCATTTCGAATTCATTGACTGTGGTGGTCATATATCATCTCCTGAAACTAGGTGGAATAAACGATAAGCGGGCATCCCGGTATGGCGCCCGCATGTCCCATATCTACGGCAGATTGGATGGTCATTTGGTTTTGCTCCGCCTCGAAGGTACTCGTTTGCATTAAAGTTACACGATAAAGGGCGTTCCGTCAATATGACAAACACCATAAACCCTGCGGACGTTGTTCGTGACTATCTTCACAACGCAGATTGGACTGCCAGTCCACAACGTAGGTCGGACTGGCAGTCCGACCTACAGTTTGGCATACAATTGGCAATCCGACCTACGGCTTGGCTTCCAACTGACGTTCCAACTCCCCGCGCACCACCTGCGGGTTGGCTTTGCCCTGCGCCTTGCGCATCACTTGCCCGAACAGGAAATTGGCGATGCCCGTTTTGCCGCCTAGATAAGCCTCCACCTCGTTCGGATTTTCTGCCAGCACTTGCGTTACGAGACCAGCGATGAATGCCGTATCCGAGACCTGCTGCAAGCCGCGCCGGGCGATGATCTCATCCGCCGTAGCGCCGCTCTCGAACATTTCTGCCAGGACTTTGCGCGCCGTATCCTGGTTGATCTCCCCCTGGCTGACGAGCTTCACCAATCCGGCCAGCGCGGCAGGTGGAACCTTGAGCCTATCCGCCGTTATCCCGGCCTGGTTCATCAGCCCGAAAAGCTCCCCGCCGATCCAATTGGCGATGGACTTGGCTGGAGCGCTTGGTTCGGAGGCCACAGCTTGCTCGAAGTAATCAGCAATGGCCTTCTCATCGACCAGCAGCTTCGCGCTGTACTCGCTCAATCCATATTGTCCCTGGAAGCGCCGCGAACGGGCGATGGGCATCTCGGGCAGGGATGCACGGATTTGCGTAACCCAGTCTGCGTCCAACGCAAGCGGCGGCAGGTCCGGCTCCGGGAAGTAGCGGTAATCGTCTTCGCCCTCCTTGACGCGCTGAACGAAGGTGGCTTCCTTTGCTTCGTCCCAGCCCAGGGTTACCTGCCGAACAGCTTGACCGTCTTCGAGCAATTTGGCCTGGCGCTGGATTTCGTATTCCACCGAGCGTTCCAGGGCGCGGAAGCTGTTCAGGTTCTTGATCTCAACGCGCGTCCCCAGTAGGGCGGGTTTCGTACCCGCCGCCTTCGGCCGGATGGAGATATTCGGCTCGATGCGCAGCACGCCTTTTTGCATGTCGCCGGAGTTCACGCCCAGGTAACGCAGGATGGCGCGCAGCGTCTCGGCATAGGCGCGCACCTCCTCGGCAGAGTGAAAATCCGGTTCGGTGACGATCTCCAGCAGCGGCACGCCGGCGCGGTTCAAATCCACCAGGGTATATCCTTGCGAAGGCAGCGAGACATCGCCAGGGTCGGCGGTCACGTGCGTCAGCTTGCCAGCGTCCTCTTCCAGGTGCACGCGGCGGATGCGGATGAGCTTTTCCCCCTGCGCGGTTGGGATGGCGATCTGACCGTTTCGCCCAAGCGGCTGCTCGTATTGGGAAATCTGGTAGCCCTTGGGCAGGTCAGGGTAGAAATAGTTCTTGCGGGCGAAGATACTGACCGGCGCGACCTCGCAGCCCAGCGCTAACGCCACACGCAGGCCATATTCCACCGCCTTCTGGTTCAGCACCGGCAGCGTGCCGGGCATGCCCGCGCACACCGGGCAGACGGCGCTGTTCGGCGCTGCCTGGGCGGGTTCCACCACCGGGCAGGCGCAGAACATCTTGGAGCTTGTCTCCAGCTCGGCGTGGATTTCGAGGCCAATAACCGGTTCGTATTGCATGGGGGGTAATTTAACCGCGAAGATGCAAAGAACGCGAAGGGATATTTGGCTTCGCAAAGGATAAAAAAACTTCGCGGCCTTCGTACCTTCGCGGTTCAATCATCTGAATCTTGGCAGACGCTTTTCAAGAAAAGCCTCCACGCCTTCGCGATGCTCTGCTCCCTGGCTGGCGACCTGTTGCAGGTGCGCCTCGTAATCCAGCGCCTGCTCTAAATTAGGCAGGACGGCGCGGTTAAAGGCGCGCTTGGTCAGTCCGAACGCGCCGGTCGGCCCGGCGGCCAGGGCAGCAGATAGCGCTTCGGCTACGGGCAGCAGCTTCTCAGCCGGGAACAGGCGGTTGACCAGCCCCCAGGCCAGGGCTTGTTCTGCGGTGATGGCTTCATTGCTGAAAGCAAACTCGGTTGCCCTTCCCAGTCCGATGAGCGCGGGAAGCAGCAGCGAAACGCCCGAATCGAGCGTCAGCCCGATGCCTGTAAAGCCGACCGTGAAGCGGGCCGTATCACTGGCGAGGCGCAAGTCGCAGGCCAATGCCAAACCCAACCCCGCGCCTGCCACAGGCCCGTTGATCGCCGCCACCACCGGCTTCTCGATCTGGCGGATTTGCAAAATGAGCGGATTATAAGTTTCCAACAGGTGAGCGCGATATGAAACTTCCCCGCTGCGCGCCAGCAGCATCTCGCCAACATCGTGGCCGGCGCAAAAGGCCGCGCCCGCGCCAGTCAGTAATACACAGCGAACACTATCCTCCCGCGCGGCTTTCTTGAAGGCCGCCTGCAGGGCAGTGACCGTCGCCAAGTCCAGCGCATTGACCGGCGGCCGGTCGATCATCAGGGTCAACACGCCTTTTTTTAACTCAGAACAAACCTCAGCCATACCTCTCCTCGCTCAACGCTTCACGCTCTCTCATCCCCCCCTCGCTCCTCGCTCCACGCCACACGCTCCTCCCCCCTCGCTCCTCGCTCCACGCTTCACGCTCATCCCTCCACGCCCCTCCCTCACCCCTCCCCACTGGCGTTCTCATCGTCGCGCGAATCCAATTCGAGTTGAATCTTCTCCCGGTCCAGGTTCACCCATAGCATCAGAACCTGGCCTTCGGGCGTGTCCACAGAGCGCGCCGCAAAGATTGGCGCATGGTCTTCCATTCCCAGGTTATTGCGGAAATGCAGTTGGATGCCGGATTTGTTGCGCCAAGCGCGGTAACAACGCTCGACCAGCGCAGGGCCATTGAAGGTGCGCAGGCGGGTGAGGACGGTCAGACCCATGTGCGGGCCTTCGCCCAGTCCCAACGACCAGCCGTCGCGCGTCGGTTCGAACACGGGGGGTGGACCTTCGATGATGGTGATGGAATTTTCGTCCATGAAAGTAACCTGCTGTGAGATGTTAAGATGATACCATAGAATTGGGGGGCAGGAGCGAAGCTTCACGCACATTTCTCATTCTGAAGTATACTTACGTTGTAAGTACACAAGGAGAAAACATGTTACGCAAAGTATTCAAGACAGGTAATAGCATGGTAGTCTCTCTTCCCAAAGAGATGCTCACGCCGTTGGGGATGGCAGAAGGCAGCGATGTCGCTGTCGAGCTGGATCAGGAAAACCGTCAAATCGTCATCCGCGCAGTTGAGTTGCCCATCGCCGGAAGCGTAGACGAGAACTTTGCTCGCCAGGTGGCAGAATTCATTGCTGAATACCGCCCTGCTCTTGAAGCGCTGGCAAGGCAATGAACTATCTGGAACCCGAACAGGTTCTTTTTCTCCATATGCGCCTGGTGGTAGAGACGGGCGGTGCGCAAGGCGTACGCGATCTTGGCATGTTGGAATCGGCAGTTGCCCGCCCCAAGGCTATGTTCAACGCCCAGGAGCTTTACCCGACGCTCTTCCTCAAGGCCGCGGCGCTATTGGAGTCGCTGGTGAATAACCATCCTTTTCTGGACGGAAACAAGCGGACAGGCATTGCTGCCGCGGCGCTGTTCCTGCTTCGAAATGGCTATTCTCTTACTGCCAGCAATTCCGAGCTGGAGGCTTTTACATTAGGAGTAGCGCAAGCTCAGTTCGATCTCTCTGCAATGGCAGAGTGGTTACAGTTTCACTGCTCGCCGGTGAATTGAACTCAATTGCCTTCGCACTGGAGGCAGGCGCAACAGGAGTAGCAGGATCACGATCAAAGCGTAGATGAGCGGACGAATTATGTCGCCGCGCAGGAGAAAGAGATCGCCTTTCTTGGCCCAGGCATAATGCAGCACGGCCAGCGGCGCGGCGAGATAAATCAGGCGATGCAATCGCTTCCAGTTCTTGCCCAGCCGTTTCATCCAATACTTGAACGAGGTAATTGCCATCGGAAGCAAGATCAGGAATGTCAGCGCGCCCACCAGAATATAACGCTTTTCGAGAACCGCATCCCAGATCAACGACCAGCTCAAGGTGTAATCCAGCCCGACGAAGACGAGCATGTGGAAGGCGGCATACATGAAAGCGTACAAACCGAGGGCGCGCCGCCGCTTGGGCGCTTCCCGCCAACCGAAGATGGTGTTGAGCGGCGTACAGGCCAGCGTCAGCACCAGCAACAAAATGGCAGCGCGACCGGTACGCTGCTCAACATCTTGGATGGGGTTAACGCTCAAGCGACCGGCGAAGAGATCGAAAACCAGCAGGAGGAGTGGCGTGCATGCACCAAGATGGACGATAATCTGGAGAGGGGTAAAGCGATACTTCAATTTGAGTCTTCAAAGCGAAGCTACAAACTTCGCACTTTGTATTTAGTAGTGCAAGCTCAAGTCCATCCCCGCGTACAAGTGGGCGACCTGTTCAGCATAACCGTTGAATAGCAGCGTCTCGCGGCGGCCAAGCTCCCCAATGCGCCGCTCGGTTGCCTGAGACCAGCGCGGGTGCCGCACGTCTGGGTTGACATTGGCGTAGAAGCCGTATTCATCTGGGGCGATCGTGGACCACATCGTCTCCGGTCGCTTGTCCACCACCTCGATCTTGACAATGGACTTGATCGACTTGAAGCCATACTTCCAGGGGACGACCAGGCGGATCGGCGCGCCGTCCTGCGGAGGCAGAGGTTCACTGTATAAGCCGGTCGCCAGGATGGTCAGATCGTTCATGGCCTCGTCCAGGCGCAGGCCTTCCTGATAAGGCCAGGGGTAGAAACGGCTCCCCTGGCCGGGCATCTGGTCGGGGTCCATGAGTGTCACGAAGCGAACGTATTTAGCCTCTGAACTCGGCTCGACTTCCTGAAGCAAGGCCGCCAACGGGAACCCCATCCACGGAATGACCATCGACCAGGCCTCCACGCAGCGCAGCCGGTAGATGCGCTCTTCAGGCGGGAACTTTTTGACCAGTTCTTCCACCGTGTACGTGTTCGGCTTGTTTACCAGGCCATCGACTTCGACCGTCCAGGGCGAGGTTTTGAAATTCTTGGCAAGCGGGGCGACAGCTTCCTTGCTGGTGCTGAATTCGTAGAAGTTGTTGTAATTGGTGATCTGCTCGTACGTATTGAGCGGATCGCCCAGTTCGTCGGTCCTTCCAACGGCGGTCGGAACCTGATTGGGAGTCGCCTCGGTCTGGCTTTGAGGTACGGCAGTCGCCTCGGGGAGGCGTGGGGCGCAGGCGGCCAGCAGCGAGCCGGCGGTCACGATGCCCATCGCCTTGAGAAAGTCGCGGCGTGAAAAATACAGCTCTTTGGGCGTGATCTCGGAGGGGTCCACCGGTATGGATTTCAACTTATCGTCCATTTTCGTTTCCTTGCAAACAAAATAATTTGGACTAAAATTATCATATAATGATAAGGCTGTCAAATAAGAGAATGGTTAATGCGCAGGCGAAACCCTGTTGTATAATAGGCCTCATGATCGAGCTTAACATCCCTGGCCGCGGCAGCTTGCAGCTAGAGCACCTTGTCACCGACGTGAACGGCACGCTGGCCATGGACGGTCAATTGCTGGACGGGCTGGCGAAGAAGATCGCCTCTTTGCGCGACCGGTTGACGATCCACTTGTTGACCGCTGACACGCATGGACGGCAAGCCATTATTGATGGGCAACTCAACCTGAAAGCGGTGCGCATCGAACCCGGAGCCGAGTCCACCAAAAAAGCCGATTACGTCCGCAGCCTGGGCGCAGAGACGGTCGTCGCCATTGGCCAGGGCGCTAACGACGCCGGTATGCTCGAGGCGGCTGCCTTGGGCATCTGCGTGATGTCCCAAGAGGGTGTCGCGGTTGAAAGTCTGCTGGCCGCCGACCTGGTCACGCCGGATATCTTTGCCGCCCTCGAATTGCTGGAGAAACCCTTGCGCATCGTGGCGAGTTTACGCAAATGAACCCGACAGAAGAAAACCCCTTCCCTGAAGACTCCCCTCAGGAGCCGATTCAGGAACCCATCCCAGAAGAAGAACCTCTCCGCCTGCGAACGGTGCGGCGCAGGAGGCGATCCATTCTTGTCTTGCCTGAGGGCAGCGAGCACACCACCCTGCTGGAAAAACTGGCGCGGCGCGCCTTTCCCTCCCTCGAGTTTTTTATCTTTTCCATCTTATGCGGTGCAGTGCTGGGCGCGGGATATATTCTGGACGCGCAGAGCTTGCTCCTTCTCGGCATCCTGATTGCCCCGCTGATGACACCCTGGGTAGGAATGACACTGGCTGCCGTCACCGGCTCGGGACGTTTCTTCCTGCAAACGCTGACCGGATTGTTCGTCAGCAGCTTGTTGGTCTTTGGCGGTGGGTTGCTGGCCGGGTTTGCTGCACGCATCTGGCTGCCGCTGCCACTCACGCAGGCCGACATCCATTCCCACCTGTGGTGGCCGAACCTGATCATGTTGGCGCTGGGCGCAGTGCTACTGGTCATCTCTTTTGTCCACTCGGAAGAGCGACCCACCCTGCCCAGCGTGATGTTGAGCTACGGGCTTTTCCTGCCCTTGAGCGCAGCCGCCTTTGGCTTGGGCTGTGGATTGCCCTCCGCCTGGCCAAACGGGCTGCTGGTCTTTCTCGTTCACCTGTCGCTGGCTACCTTCCTAGGAGCGATCGTCCTGGCTTTCATGCGTTTTCACCCGGCGTCGTTCATCGGCTACACCCTGATGATTCTGATCCTTTTGTTGACTTTGATCGTCTTCCTCGGCCTGGCTTTCTTTGGGACCTTCCCCCCTGCCCTGCCTGGGACGCAGCCCCTGCCTACTCTGACGCCCAGCACCGCTCCCGCCTCCGCGACGCCCACCGCGACACCCTCTGCGCTACGCGCCGCAACCTTCACACCTACGGCCTCCCGTTCCGCCCCAATCCTTAGCACCCCAGGCGGGCCAACGCCTACGCCGACCTTGCAGATCCCTGCCTCGGTCACGCCGACGCGCACCATCACGCCCAAGCCAACGCCGGTCTACGCAAAAATCTACTCAGCCGAAGGTGGCGGCGCCAATGTCCGTTCGCAGCCGGGCGGCGGCGTGATCTTGAAATCGCTTATGAACGATTACATCGTGGAAGTATTGCCAGAGGTACAAACGTACAATGGCGTGATCTGGGTGCATATTCGCATGTCAGATGGGACCGAGGGGTGGGTGATGCAAAGTGTGCTGGTATTCGCCACACCAGTGCCTAATTGGCAGCCCACTGCCACGCCATAGTGCGATTGATCTTTATGCCAGACAGCTTGCTCCCGCTTTTCAGGTAGCAAGCTGTCGAATTCCAGATACGCCCCACTAAAACCATCCTAGGAGTTTTTTACATGCCTATTCATTTCGGCACCGATGGCTGGCGCGCCGTCATCTCGGACACCTTCACCTTTAACAACCTGCGTCTGGTGACGCAGGCCATCGCCGATGCGGTGGCTTCTGAGTATTGGGACAAGACAGGCGATGGCAAGAACACCGTTCGCGCCGCGAGCAACGGCGGCGCGCCGGTGCGAGACGGCAAGCCCGACCCGCACAAGATGGTGGTCGGCTTCGATACGCGCTTCCTTTCGGATCGCTACGCCGGCGAGGTCGCGCGCGTCCTGGCAGCCAACGGCTATACGGTCTACCTGGCTCAATCCGACGCGCCGACGCCCGCCATCTCTTTCGCGGTGCGCAACCTGAACGCCATCGCCGGGGTGATGATCACCGCCTCGCACAACGCCCCGCGCTACAACGGGCTCAAACTCAAGTCTGCCTACGGCGGGTCGGCGCTGCCCGAACAATGCCGCCGGGTGGAAGTCTATATAAACGATAACGAGGAGCGCGCCCGCGGCCCTAACCTGATGGACTTGGACCAGGCGCGCCAGGCCGGGCTGATTCAGCGCTTCAACCCACTGACGGCCTACTTTGATCACCTCTACAAGCTGATCCACTGCGAGGTCATCGCCGAGAATCCGCAGCGCTTTGTGGTGGATTCGATGTATGGCTCCGGGCGCGGCGTGATCAAGGCCTTCTTGCACGGCACCGGCTGCGAGATCAGCGAGATCCGCGGGGAGATGAATCCCGGCTTCGGTGGCGTTCATCCCGAACCGATTGCCCGTTACCTGGCGCCGCTGGCGGGTGCGGTCAGCACCGGCATGGGCGATTTCGGCCTGGCCACCGATGGCGACGCCGATCGCATTGGCGCGATGGACGGGCGCGGCGCGTTCGTGGATCCGCACAAGATCATGGCCCTTGCGCTGCGCTACCTGGTCGAGAAGCGCGGCTGGAGCGGCGCAGTGGTTCGCACCGTTTCAACCACGCGCATGATCGACCGCCTGTGCAAGCGGTATGGCTTAAAGCTCTACGAGACGCCGGTGGGCTTCAACCACATTGCCGATTACATGATGAGCGAGGACGTGCTTATCGGAGGGGAGGAATCGGGCGGCATTTCATTCAAGGGACACATCCCCGAAGGCGATGGCCCGATCATGGGACTGTTGCTTGTAGAAATGATCGCCGCGGCGCGTAAACCCCTGCATACCCTGGTAGATGAGCTCTTGGCAGAGGTCGGTCCGGCATTCTATGAGCGCACCGACCTGCGCCTGAGCCATCCTGTCGCCAAAGACGAGATGACCAATTTCCTGACGAAGCAAGCTCCGGTCGAGATCGGCGGGCAAAAGGTGGCCGAGGTCGGCAGCATGGACGGGGTCAAGTACATCTTGGCTGACGATTCGTGGCTGCTCATCCGTCCATCCGGAACCGAACCGGTGCTGCGCGTCTACGCCGAAGGCCGCAACACAGAGATGGTCAAGGCACTGCTGGGCTATGGTGAAAAGGTCGCATCCAGTGTAACATGAGAAAGCCATCCCATCCGCTTGCCATTTTCGAGGCGGTCTTTGTCAACGTCATCTGGGCATCCTCATTCATCTTTGTCAAGCTACTGCTCAAAGAACTCGGCCCGCTGACCATCGGCGGGCTGAGGTATTTCATCGGCTTCCTGATCCTGTTTCCCTTCATGCTGCGTAAAGAGCGCAGCTTCGCGCTGCCACCGCGCCTGTGGATGCGCCTGTTCTTGATTGGCGTAAGTTCCTATACCATTGGCAACGGCGCCATGTTCTGGGCGTTGAAGTATCTGCCTGCCACCACCGTCTCTTTTATGATGAGCATTATCACGCTGCTCGTTCTCTTTGGCGGAATCATCTGGCTAAAAGAAATTCCCTCTTGGCTGCAAGCCATTGGCATCCTGGTGACCCTTGGCGGGATGGTTTTATTCTTCTTGAACGGCCTCAAACCCGGCGAACCTCTGGGGATGGCTATCCTTTGCATCGGACTGATCAGTTTCACCCTCTTCGGCGTGCTGGGACGCGAAACAGCGCGTACCCAGGCGGTGGATACCCTTTCACTAACAGCTATCCCATTGGCGCTCGGTGGTGGCTTCCTGCTCATCATCGCCCTGCCGCTCGAAGGCCTGCCTCACGCTCCTGCCGAAGCCTGGGGCATGGTCTTCTGGCTGGCTGCGGTCAATACTGCCTTGAGCTATATCCTGTACAACCATGCTTTGCAGGTCCTGACCGCCTTCAAAATGAACGTGATGCTCAATCTCTCCCCTCTCTGGACAGCGCTGCTCGCCTGGTTCCTGCTGGGAGAGCGGCTATCGCTCTGGCAGTGGATTGGCATGGCGGTTGTGATCAGCGGTGTAGTTTTGGTGCAAAGGCGAAAATTAAACGCTTAGGGCGGGACTAAATCCCGCCCTACGTGATTCCTGAGCTTTCGTTGGGAGGCGCCCCCTTGCAGAACGAGCGAAATCCGCCTTGTTGGTTTAACTTGCCGGCTTGGTGCGCAACCTTCTCGACAGGAGAATCACCGCCACCAGCACAAAGGCCATGATGAACAATCCAGGCAGACCAAACTCATCGGCGAAACCGGTCTTTGCCAAAGCAGTGGATGTGGCGAATGCCTTGGCCGTCGCCGTCTGGTTTGCGATGGTCGTTTGGGTGGTCGACAGCCCCGAGAGAGCTGCGGAGCTCAAGGTCGCAGAGGCGATCGGAACGGAGGCAGTCGGAAGTGAAGTCGTGAAGGCCTCCACCGGCGTCGGTTTGAGGGTAGCGGTGGAAGTGGCAGTCGCAGTCGGTATGGCGGTGGGAAGCGCTGTCGGCGTCCAAAGAGCAGCGTCGGCCGTTTGGGTCATCGCCCCGGCGACCAGCATGTTCTGCGCCTGGATGGTAGCTGCTTGAGCCAAGGATGCAGCTTTTTGCTTAGGCAGGACGAGCAATGCATAAGCCGCCATGCCGATAATGGAGAGAAGCACAACGCCTGCCAGTGCACCCGCGGCAATGATGAAAGTGCGATTACTCGATTCCTCCTTCAATGGAGGCGTCGATTCGCTGCCCGGTTCGAGATCGGTACCTTGGTCTAACATCTCTTCCTCCTCGAATCATTCATTATATAATAACATATTACCCCAGCACTTCCAAATTGGCTAGTGGTATAATTGCCACTTTTCCGCCTTCCAGGCGCACCTCGCCAGCGGGCAGGCGCAGGCCGTTGGGCAGGGCTGTCAGGCCGGGAAGCAGCGTCATCAGCGTACCGACGTGGCCAGCGTTTGGCGACCGCACCAGGCGTACTTGTTGCCCCGAGGCAAAGGGCTCCGCCGCGCGCGGCTGCGGTGGCTCTTCGGAAACGGGCAGGGGAATGAGCACTTCGGGTCGTGAGCCGGTATATCGATTATATGTCTCTCCGTTCACCGTCACCTCGCGCTTGGTATTGGTGGTCAACAACCGATAGGTCAGCGCGTTCATCGGGCGGCGGTCGAATCCCTCCAGCACAATGATCGGGTAGCGAACCTGCCTGGCAAGCGGCAGCAGCGCTGATGAGAGGCTGGCAAAGATCATGCCACGCACTGGCAGATCGTTGGCCGCCCGCAGGGTGTCCGCGTCGCTGCAAGCGCCGCACAGCAGCACCGCGCTGCGCAAGCTGACATCTATCTGGCTGGTAATTAACACATCATCGGGAGAAGCGAGCAGAGTTAACATCAGGCCAGAGTCCACGCGCCCGTTGCCCCAGACACCCTCGACGAGCGCACCATTCATTGTAATTTGCGCGCCTCGTTCCGGGTAAATGCGGGTGACGATACCGGGCATCCCGGCGCGTAACTCGAACGTCCCTTCGCCGATGTCCAGAAGGATTTGCCCGTTGCTCACTGCCACTACGCGCCCGTTTTGCGGCGAGCGGACGATCTTGCGCGACAGGCCGCGCCGCTCGGCGATGATCCGCCCCTCTTCGACGCGATCACCGGTACGTACCTGCGTCAGCGCGTCAACCGCCTCGGCTGGAACGCCCAGACCGGCAACCAAATCAATCAGGATGTGTTCCTGCCCAAAATTGGCTTCGGCGATCACATCAACCGGCGTGACCTTCTGATCCAGGCGGGCAATAACACGTCCCGGCGCGGGCAACATGCGTTCGCGGCGCAGGGTGGTCAGAGGCAGGATATGAACAACGGGTGCGAGCATGCCGCCTAACCTCCGACCGTCCAAAGCCATTTCTTGAACAACTCGCGCCGTTGGGCCAGATCAGGATGGAGATGCAGCGGACGGCCGCGCCCATCCAGGATCACACCCAGCGCTGTCCCGGAGACAGTAATTTTACCGCTGCGCCCGGGGCCGAAGCCGACATCGGCGTGGTGGAGCGGCTGGAGTTCCAAGCGCGCCGATTGACCGATGGGCAATGGGAGAATCTCTAATTCACCCTGTTTGATATCTATTCGGATGCCGTTGCTGTCCTTGTAAGCCAGTTGAGCGCGCAGGATCGGCGTGCCGGGGCGCGCCGCAGCAACCGGCGCGACGCTGGTCGCCAGCGGGAGAAAAACGCCCGATTCCAACACCTGGATCGGCAGGATGGCACTCAGGTTGGCAGCCGCACCCAAGGCAGGCAGCAGGTTGTTCTGATCCAGGATAAAGGTAGTGACGCCAACCGGCTGGATGGCGTTCAGCAGGAGCATCAGACTCTGGCCGCGCGTGGGCGCATGAGTGACAACGCTGCCTCCAGCCAGGATGGGTTCGAAGTAGGGGGTCAGTCCCGGCGAACTGCGCTGGACGCGTGCAGGGAAATCTTTGCCCGCGGCTGCCAACGCCAGGTGGAGCAACTGGCAGGCAAGCGCTTGTTCGAGCGCCAGTTCTTCGACTGTGGCAGGGACAGAGGTAGGATAAAGCGATTTTTGGTAGAGAAAATCCCGCACGGCGTCTGCAGAGATGTCGATCGGCAACCAGCGGATGATATCTTCCAGGCGGGTATAGTCCAGCAGGCCAGAAAGTTCTTCGCCCAGGCCGAACTCTGGATAGACGCCGAGTTTCAGGTCGCCGCCAAAGGAGGCCGCAACGGTGACCGCCGAAGCGCCGATGTCCACACCCAGGATGCCCTTGTGAGGATCGTAGACTTGACTGAGGAAGTGGATGATTCGTCCCTGGGCTTGGGCTGTGGGCATCAGGTTGCCTCCAGCCCAAGCGGATAACTCCTCCACGCCGCCAATCTGGCTCGCACGAATATGAGCGTAGAGATCAGCCAAACCGCGCTGCGCAGGCAACAGGTCCTCAGTTTCGAGTGTGGGGCGCAGGTTGGCGCCGAGGCTCAAGGAGGATGTTAGCGATTTGAACGAATTTGTAACCTCTTCGGCAAGCGCTTGGTTGCCAGCGAACAACAGCGCCGGGCGGTGATCGGAAGGCAACAGGGAACAAGCCAGGCCAAGGGTCTCGAGGACGCGCCGCATCGAGCGCATCGCGCCGCCGTCGGCGCCACCAGCAACCAGGATGAGGTCCGGCCGCAGGCGTAGGATGCTGTCAATCTGCTCTTCGGGCTTGCGCCGGTCATTCAGCCCGATGGCATCGACAACGCGCGTATACGCCGTCCGCGCCAGCCGCTGAACGCTCTCGCAGGAGACATCGGTGAGCAGGCCAGCAACCACCGTCTTGATCGCCGGCCCTGCTGAGAGGGTAGCCGCGAACGTATCCACACCATTGCCCCCATGCGAAGGGATGACCAGGCGTAACTTTTCATCCAGCAGGACACGGCCGGTGATCGCCTCCAGGCTGCGAATGGCATTATGGACGCCCTCACCAACATTTTTGAAGGGCGCGACGGCTGTTGTTGCGGCCTGACCGGAGGCGATGAAGCGGTAGTAGCCTTCGACCACGTCGAAGAGCGTGGCGCGCGTTGTCGCCGCTCCAACGTCTACGGCCAGAAGAGAATCTGTATCACCGAGGGAGGTGGGCATGATCGTTTATTACCACAGTCAAGCACAGATGAGAGCGGATTTAGAACAAGGATGCGATGAAAGTCTTCAAGAAATTCAAACGCTCGACCAGGGCGGTCATGGATGCAAGGCAGACTCCGGCAAACAGTACGCCAAATGTGATCGCGATGAACACATGGCCGATTTTGCCCAGGATCCTTACCAGGAGATTGCCGCGCCTGTTGCCTGAGGTGGCGCTGGTACTGAAGTGAAAATAAGCCAGTGTGCTTAGCGTGCCAACCAGGATAATACTACCCTCGAGGAGACTTTCGGAAAGGTTGTTTTCTGCCCGGAGCGCCTTGAGATCAAATAAACTGATCGAGGCGAGGATCTGCGGGAAGAGCGTTCCCAGCACCGCCCCGCCGATCACTACCGCCGCGCCTGCGCCGACGAGGAAGGCCAGGGACGGGTTGCCCAGTCGCGTCGTGTGCGGCGAGAGTTTCATGAGCAACAGCACACCCAAGAGGAGCGGGATGAAAGCGAGGAGGCGATCCGACCAACTGCCGGAGATCAGCGGCTCGAAAAGTTTAGGCTGCAACACCGCGTGCCAAGCGACCGCTGCTGCATAGCCGGCCGAAACGCCAATGAAGATGTAAACCGCCACGCGGAAGAGGGGGTTGTCGCCGATCAGGTAGCTCAAAATCAACAGCGTGAAGATGAAACTGATAATAGCCGTGACGAAATCCAGGTTCAACGCCATTGTTATGCCCCTTCCTCTTTTTTCTTGCCAGAGCTGCTGCGCCAGGCCGCGATCGCACTCCATAGGCTGCCGGCCAGGACGAGCGCCCCGATCATGAACGAACCAGCGCTGAAAGCATCCCAATAACGTCTCGCCAGCCCTATGCCCGCAAAGACCTGCTCATTGGCCTGCTCATAAGCCTTCCCACCTGCCAGGCCACTCACCAGACCCTTGATCTGTCCGGAATCATAGTAAGGTCGGATCATCGGCTCCGCCTGCGCCGAGATGACCATAACCATCGGCGTAGTGTCCTTGTCCAGATACGGCCCAGCCTGTTCTATCCAGGTGCGACCCGTATCCGGATTGTCGGTCAGGACAATGACTGCGGCGAAATCGCTCAGCTTCTGGACGCCCTGGAGCGTTGGCGTCTGCCAGGCAGGATCGCCTTCCAAAGTGTACGCAGCCACCATGGGTGGGTTTGCGGCAAAGCCCAGCACCGCGGTCGGTCCTCCGGCCAGGTATCCAAGGTTGATATATCCCGAAGGGGTTGGCATTTTCTTCAAGAAGGAATCTGCCAGGATAGGACCGGTTGGCGAGGTGGAGATAATCGCTAGGCGCGGTACTCTGAAAAGCAGGTGCTCCATTACAGGCGCGGCAGCCGCCTCCAGTTCGCCGGAGAGCCCCGGCTCATAATCGAAGATCAAGAGAACTGGCGAATTAGCCTGCAGGTTGTTGATCAAGTCTCTCGTCGGACTCAACTCGGACGGATTGACCGCTGGCGCTACTTGGATACCAGCAACGAGCGGCAGCCCGGCAGCCAGGATCAGCAGCAGGACGATGATCCAACGCAGGAGATTGGCGGAGCGCAGACGAATCTGTCCGGAAAGGAGGCGGGGTTCGTTTTCTGCAGCCACCAGCCGCCTCAGACTGGCCGCGTGGCGCTGCTGGCTCTCGGTCACATGGATCTTTTCCGAGTAAGGTTGAGGTTTTCGCAACCCCCCCAACCCAGGGCCAAGAGGCAGCACGCTGCCCAAACCAGCAAGCGGGCCACCCATGGCAGTCTCTTCTTCTTCCCGCGACGCACCGCTTTCGGAAACCACCGCTTCAACTGGGCGCAGATCTTGCACCCAGGATGGTAGCTCGGCGGGCGCGAGGCCGGGTCTTTCAACGCCACTGACGGGAGCTTTCTTCTCGTCGTCTTCCGGCTTCAACGCGGATATCCACTCCGGCATCTCCATCGAAATGTCCGCCTCGCCTTTGGTGGCGTCGGTAGTCTTGCTTTCGGACAAAGTGGCAGGTGCAGCGGTTTCGGGCGCAGAAATTGGCGCAACTGGAACCTCTTCTGCCGAGGCAGCCTGCTCGAACTCAGCCAACCAGTCGGAACCGACTTGGTCGGGTTGCTCGGCGGGCGTGGTTGCTGACGGGACAGCAAGCGGCGGCGCAGGGGGTGCTTCTTGTACCGGGATAGCCTCGGCGCTGAATTTCTCCAGCCAATCGGAAATCTCATCAACAGGCGCGGCGCTTTCGGTCATCGCAGCCGGCGCGGCTGGGGTCTCTTCTACAGGGGCAGCCTGCCCGAACTCAGCCAACCAATCGGGAATGACCTGACCGGGTTGCTCGGCGGGCGTGGTTACTGGCGGGGCGGCAGGCGTCGGCGCAGGCGGTACTTCCTGCACAGGACCAGTATCAGCGCCGAACTTCGCCAGCCAATCGGAAATCTCATCAACAGGCGCGGCGCTTTCAGGCGTAGCAGTCAGTCCGGCTGGGAGCTCTGCCGCCGAGGTAGCCTGCTCGAACTCCGCCAACCAGTCTGGGATGGCCTGCGCGGGTTGCTCGATGAGCGTGGTTGCTGGCGGGGTGGCAGGCGTCGGCGCAGGCGGGACTTCCTGCACAGGAGCAGCATCAGCGCCTAACTTCGCCAGCCAATCGGGAAGCTCTTCGGCAGGCGTGGCACTTTCTGTTGTCGCAGCCGGCGCGGCCGGGGCTTCTTCCACCGGAGCGGCCTGGTCGAACTCCGCCAACCAGTCGGGGATGGCTTGAGCGGGTTGCTCGGCGGGCGTGGTTTCTGGCGAGGCCGCAGGCATCGGCGCAGGCGGTACTTCGCGCTCCGCTGTCCGCTCCTCTTCCTCGAAGACGCCAGCTTGGAGCTCCGACTTCCAATCGAGTGTTGCGATTGGAAGCGCAAGCTCAGGTGCTTTCTTTTCTTCCGGCGGAGCGACGCTCGACGCGGGTGGCTTCTCTCCGGCGAAAGCACTCGCCTGGAGCTTGGCTAACCAATCCGGCGATTCCTCGAAAGGCACATCTATTCGTGGCAATTCGCGAGTCGGAGCTCTGGATTCGGCTTGCAGCTTCTTCAGCCAATCGGGAATTTCATCGAATGGTGCAGCAACTGCGCCGGGTTGGACCTTGCCCGGCTCGGCTTCGAGACCAGCCAGCCAGGATGTCACCTCCTCCTCAGGCTTTGCTGCAGGCGCAATTGGTTGGTTCGCTGCGGGAGAACCTGGGGTTGGCTCACTTTTCTGCTCGGCGAACCAATCCGGCAGGCCATCTAGAAGCGCAGAGGCAATCGGCGTCACTGCGGACGAGAAGGACTTTCCGCCGCCAACTGGCTGGGCGGGCTCTTCCTTCTCTTCGTGGTCAAGGCGTTTCAGCCAATCCGCGCCTTCCGCGGGGATGCTTGAGGCTTCCTCCGCGGCTTGGCCGGACTGGACGGTAGATTGGTCGCGGATGCTTGCAAGCCAATCTTGGGATTCATCCCCTTTGGATGCGGCTTCCAGACCAGCGAGCCAATCGGACAGCCTGCCATCCTCCGACTGAGAGGTGGAACCCAGGCTGGAGGAGGGTGGCATGGCTGAGTCTGGGAACGGTTTCGCTAGCTCTGAGGCAGGTGGCTGTTCCGGCTTGGGGCGCAGCGACATGGGAAAAGTACTTTCCAGATCGCCTGTGTTCTTACGCGTAGGTACTGCTCCAACTTGAACGGATTCTACCTTCCCAAAAGGTGAGGTGCCCTTGGTGAGTTCGGATGTTGGTCGCTTCACCGGCGTCTCGCCAAAATAGATTTCCGGGAGGTCCTCCGGGGAGGGAGCCAGGAGAGGTTTCAGCCGCGCCCCGCAAAATGCGCACTTCTCCAAATCATCGGGATTGGGCTTGCCACACATCGGACAGCGAATATCGGCCATTACTTTCCCCCTTGTGATGGATCGCTGCCGTAGGGACGGTCGGCGCCGAAGAGGATTCGCAAACCTGTGGTCAACGAACCCAGGGCAACGCCGATCAGGATGCCTCGCGCCCCAGCCGCGGCCAGCACCTGGGCAATGAACGGGCGGATAAGATCGCTCAATATTGGCACGTAACCGATAAGTGGCAACGGAGCGGTACCGAGCAGGATCAACAAGGCCGTTGCCAGGAAAATAACAGAGAACAGATTGGCGCGGCGGCGTAAGAGGCGGATGCTGGCGTACGTCAGCGTGACGACGAGCATCGCCATGAGACTTGCCTCAACCGGCAATTGGATGGAGTGGAAGATAAACGAGACCACGGTGTGATCGGGACGCAACCATAACCCCAGCATCAGGGTAACGAGCATAAAAATTATCAAAACCAGGCTATAAGCGCTGCCCTTTTGCTTGCTGCGGATTTTTTTTATATGAACGATTAGAATGTTGAAGAGCCCAATGAACAGAGCAAACGCGGCCAGGATGATGGCCCAATTCAGCAGGGTGGTTCGCAGAGCGATCAATAGCGGCGTCGCGATAAAGTAGCCCACCAGCACGAGCAGCCCCACCGCTATGGCCACTGCAGTGGAGAACAACCCTCTAAATTTCACCTTCATCGCATACCTGCCAGTCTCAGCAAGACGCCGATGAGAATGGCGGCCACGATCAGCCAGCGTAGAATGTCTTGGACGACCAGGCTGGCGGTATGGAATGGCCTGGGTTTGAGATACGCCCCAGCAGCGTACAACTCCTCGCCGATCAACGGGTCATGTGCGCCGGCGTAGAGGATGGCCTGGGCTGGCAAGTTGTCGCTACCTGCAAAAATTGAGGTATTCAGCCTCTCTGCGGTATCGGTGAGCAGCGCAGCTTCGACGCCGAAATTCCCCACCATCACATTGGTCGAGACGGTTTCGTCCTGCATCACCGGCAGTACGCCGGCCGCGTAGGAGAAGGGGGTCAGACCAGTCAGACGCGCCGCGCTGGGATCATAGTCTTTCAACAGGGCGACCGGCGTAACATTGCGGACCACCTCCTGGGAAAGGATGGCGACCGTTCCGTCACCGGAGGTGGCCACTGGAGGTCGATCGCTGGCCGCGGTCAACTCAGAGAGACGATGCAGCATCTCCAACCCTGCCAACTCGGCCGCACCTTGTGGCGTGGTCAGGTTACCGCGTCCTAGTGAGATGTGCAGACGGCTGCCTTCTTCCACAGCCAGGCCGATGGCTTTGCGCAGGCGGGCAAAGGCAGGGATTTCCCGAAAAGTGGATGTGTTTTTGCGACGCAGCAACGTCAAACCCAGCAACAGCGCCGAGCTGAGAACGACCAAGGCTATGCCAGCCAGCCCACTCCAGTTCACACTTTGCCTTCCTCTCGCAAGAACGCAATAAAGGAGCGCATCTCACCGTCGTTTTCAAGCAGACACGCCAGGGCGCTGACTTGGGTCTGCGAAAGGACCGGACGTAGAAATGGCTCTCCTATGTACAATGCTTGCGCGCCAAACACGGTCAGTGGCCCAGCGGCTTCCAATGTCCAAACGGCCAAGCCCTCCAGGCCCAATCGGCGGAGGAAGCGCGCCCAAGCAGGCCAAGCAGCACGCAGGTCAGGGGCGTTTTCCATTCGCATCACACACCTACACGCTATCAGTATAGCGTACCCAGACCGAAATAAACCTTACAAAAAAGTAAACAGCTCTTATAACCATGAACGCACGGTTGATTTTATATCCTCAGGCGCAGCAGGTCAAGTAGTCATAAGTGATATAATCCCGCCATGCAAGAAAAATCCCCTTTCTTCCAACGCCCCTTTGTCGTCAGTTTGCTGATCCCGGTCATCTTCGTGCTGGGTATGGGTTCCGGTTATTTGATCTGGGGGCATAAGTCCCCCGCAACCGCGCCGGCTGCGCCGGCCGAGCAGACCGAAAAGCTTGCCACGCCAACCGTCCATGTTACACGCTACCCCGTGCCGGTGGATGATGATCCATCCATTGGCCCTGAGAACGCGGCGATCACGATCATCGAGTTCAGCGATTACCAATGTCCCTATTGCAAGAAATGGCACGATGAAGTGCTAGACCGGTTGCTGGCCAATTATCCCGGCCAGCTCCGCTTCGTTTACCGCGACTTTCCACTAATCAGCATCCATCCCGGCGCGTCGCCCGCGGCCATGGCTGCCAATTGCGCCGGCGAGCAGGGCAGCTATTGGCCGTTCCACGAAGCCCTTTTCAGTATGAAATATGACCTGACGACAGAAAGCTTCCAGCAATATGCCGTTGAGCTTGGGTTGGATACGCAGGCCTTTGCCAAATGCCTTGCAGACCAGACCTATGAATCCGAGGTGATGGCAGATTACAATTACGCCGCGAATCTCGGCATCAGCTCGACGCCAACCTTCTTCATCAACGGCATCCCCATCGTCGGGGCGCAACCCTATGATGTCTTCAGGCAGATCATAGACAAGGAACTGGCAGGGGAAATTCCATGAAGAAATTCGTTGCCGTTGCGGGTAATATCGGGGTAGGTAAGTCCACGCTGGTCGAGATGTTATGCCAAAAACTGGGCTGGACGCCATTTTTCGAGCCGGTGGCCGAGAACCCTTACCTGTCCGACTTCTACCACGACATGCAGACCTGGGCCTTCCACTCGCAGATCTTCTTCCTGACCCATCGCCTGCGCGCCCATCATCAATTGGCTCTTTATCCATCCTCGGCCATCCAAGATCGTTGCGTGTACGAGGACGCGGAGATCTTCGCCCACAACCTCTTCCTGCAAGGACACATCCGCTCGCGTGACTACGAGACTTACCGCGAGCTTTACCGGACGCTGATCGAGTTCCTGCCCCCGCCCGACCTGGTCATCTACCTGCGTGCATCCGTTCCAAAACTGGTGCAGCGCATCGCCCGGCGCGGACGGGAGTACGAGCGCACCATACCGACCGACTATCTCTCCAGCCTGAACAACCTGTACGAATCCTGGATAGAAAACTTCACCCTCTGCCCGGTGCTGGCCGTCCCATCTGACCAGATGGATTACGTGGCCCACCCCGGCCACCTGAGCCTCATCGCGGTCAAAGTGCAGGAGAAGCTTACCGGTAAAGAAGAGGTGGTCTTTGACCCGGAGGAAGTGGCACGCGCCGCTTCAAGTTGAGACCGATTCTCGTTACTGGATAAAAACACCCCACTTGAAGCGGTTTTCAAGCCAGAACTCTCCGTTTTCCCTCCACCAATCCCAATTCCATATCTCGGCGGGCGATTCCCCGCACTCCGCCTGAACGACGCCGGCTGGAACCGTATCGGCCAACGGGCAGACTACCGACACGGGCTGCCATCCTGCGGCGCCGGTTGGTGTCGGCGTGAGATAGGCAGATTCGGCTTTGGCGTTGGGGCGGCCTGGGGTTGGGTGGCAGATAAAGGTCCAGTTCGCTCCCCCGTCTGGTAGTCGACACCAGGTAATATCGGCGGCTTCTACCACATCATAAGTGAAAGCGTCCGCCACTTGACCCGCCGGCTTGAGTAAACGCACTGTTGCACCGGCATCGCTGAGGGCAATGCCAGTATCGGCGTGGAAGAAGCGGGCAATCGCGCGTGGCTCCAGGATCATTTCTGGTATTGTGTAGGAGTCGCCTCCATTTACAGTATTGTCAAGCCTCCAGCCTTTCAAGTTGATATCCAGCACGCCCAAGTTGATAATCTCGATGTACTCATCACCGACATTGGCCACTCCGTCTTGATTCCAATCAGTACGGGGGTGAGGCAGGATTTCATTAAGAACCACATAACCCGGAATTGGTGTGATTGTGCGGGTGGGTGTGCGCGTTGGCGTTCGGGTGGGAGTGCGCGTCGGCGTACTCGTCTTCACGCCGGGGCACATTGCAAGCGGGCTGGACTTGTTCTGAAGGTTGGGCGGGGAAATGAGAGTGAAATCAGCAGTATTGTTATTCACATCGTAGCAGCCGCTGCTCGTTCCAGTAGGGTTGCGGGCATAGCTCTGGTCACTGACTCCAGAGAGGGGCTGGAGGTTCGTCCCTTCGTGGTAAAAGGTGGAAATGCACATCCCCACCGCATCAACGATCACCCCGTTGGCATCCGTCAGGGCGATACCACCATCGTCAGGGATGGCATAAGAACTTGAAGAAGAAATCGTTTGGTTGGCAGAGACACCGAGATTATGTCCGCTCGTCACGACCAGGTAATGGGCTCCAGGCTGCAATATCACACCGGAAGATATATAGACCAAGAGGCTCGTAGTTGTACTACAACTGTTCGATTTCCTCAGTTGCCATCCGCCGATATTCACGGCCGCCCCGCTGGAGTTGAACAATTCAATGAATTCATTACGATCGCCGTTCGGGTCGCCGGCGCTGGCAGGGCCGCGCGTGCGGAATTCGCTGATAACCACATGCCCCGGAGCGGGCGGCGTGAACGTAGGTGTATTGACAACTTGTCTCAACGGCGCAGCTCGCGCTCCGGTTCCTGCTCCCAATATCTGTGGGCCAAGGGCAACAGCCAAGCATGCTCCGACTAGTAGCAGCCCAAGAATAATTTTTACAGGAATAGTTCTACGCTGCAGCATGAGAAAATCACCATTATAAAGACCTATTGTACCAGCGACAGAGGATAATCGCGCCAAGTCATCACACCTGGCGCAAGAGGATAATTCTTGTCATTCGTTAGCTTACGATGTTGAGGGGAGCAGACTAACGCGGCTCGATTACCAGCCGGATGGCGGTACGAACCTTGTTCTCGATTTCCACATCCACGAACTGAGGCACGCAGGCGATATGGATGCCATCATTCTTGAGGTAGCTGGTTGCAAGCGCCATTGCTTTGATTGCCTGGTTGACTGCCCCTGCTCCAATTGCCTGAACTTCAGCATGTTTTTGCTCGCGGATTACGCCAGCAATTGCCCCGGCGACAGCCGCTGTGCGGGAGGTTGCAGAGACTTTGATTAGATCCATATCAAATCTCCCTTTGATGAACAACAAAAGAAGGGGCACTTATATAATGATTGTACAAGATTCTGGGTTTAGATTCAAGCATGATTATATAAATATGATTCTTTAGTTGTAGTAGTAGGGCTTGTGGAAATGTGGATAACACCTGCCTCCCCGCTAGTGGTGGCAAACCCGTGTCAGCCCACCCTAGGTATGGGGTAACAAAATGAATAAGGTTACTTACCTGCTGTGGATAAAAAAAACGAAAACCAGGGGGGAATTTCCGGGCTGGAATAACGAGAATCTACAGTTTGGTTTGGCCTTGTTCTTCTTCCCATATATGGGGGGGCATAATTCGAATAATTGTTCCGTTTCTCCACAATCCACCCTGTTTATCCACAGATTTTCGCTAGTTATCCACAATCTGGATGGTTTTTGTCTTTTCAGATGCCCCCAAATATGGAAGTCCCCAAGCAAGGTTTGCGCTAAACTTTCGCATGAGGCTACCCGCTATATGCTGGAAACAGCGGAAATCTTGGCCAGCAACTCTTCAACGTTATCCAGGAAATGGTCGAAACTCTGCAGCCTCGCACCGAAAGCCTCACCGGCCAATCCCAATTGCCGGCAAGCGGTTTGCCAGGATGACGTTCGCTCCGGCGGCAGGACTGCTGCGGCCAGGCTCCAGGTATGGATGAGCGGCCAGAGAATGGACTGGGGATGCTCGCCGGCCAGCATGACTTCGATGGCTTTCTTATAATATGCCAGCCGCGCCGGATGGATGCGTTCATCGACATTGGCTCTGCTGGCTGCTTCCAGGAAGTCTTTTTCCCATTCAGTCAGGGAGGCCAAGATGGTCGAGATGTTCCCTGCCGAAGAGCCGAGCAGTCCGAGCAGGCTGGAGGCTAGATCAGGACGTCCGGCAGCTTCCGCCCGTTCGGGAAACTGTAATAGGAAGCGACGTTCGGCCAAAGGGCTGCCATTCAGGATGGCAACCGCGTTGGCGACGTGATTGATCGCCTTTAGGTATTTCAGGGACATCTCCACACCATCAGCCGAAGGTGATTGAAGGTCGCTGCGAATTTGGCGGGCGTGTCCGGCGTTGAGACGGGCGCGTTGGATAATGTTTTCAGGTGCGTTAAACTTTGCCCGCAACCCGGCTTGGACGAATTGGAAGAAGTGATCGCTATCGTAAAGTAACAGCGGATTATAGACCTCCGGTCCCAGCCAGGGGTGAACGCGCAGATCGCGCGGCCGGTTGTACTCGCGGCGCGGGTTGTGCTTGATATCCAGGTGGATATCGGGCGAGATGGCGATGATCTCTCGCCTGGATTTTGGCTCCCCGGCGTGGATCAGCACCAGGTCAATATCCGCGCTATTGCCCAGGAAAGGGTCTTTGTCCAGCACGGAGCCGGTCAAGTAGGCGGCGAGGATGTCGCCTTCGGTGCGGGCGCGTTGGATGGCGGCTTCTCGGGCAAGCTGGATCATGGATTCGGGCATCAGTCGCATGGGGAACCTCGCTCACCCCTCGAAGGGCAGCTCCGCCTGGAACGGGGACAGTCCCAAAGCCTGTCGGATGCGGTTTTCGATCAACTTCAAGTGACCGGTGTTGTGTACGAAGTCCAACGGGTCCGTGTCAAATGTCAGAACGGGCGTGTTGTCGTAGGGCTGGGAGAAGAACTGCTCGTAAGCGTGATTAAGCTCCTCGATATAGCCGCGTTCCATGTTACGCTCGTAGGACCGGTCGCGCATGGCGATGCGCTGCATAAGCGTGTCAGTACTGGCGCGCAGGTAGACCAAAAGGTCTGGCCGGGAGATCTTCTCGGCCAGGGCTTCATGCACCTGGTGATAAATGGTCAATTCGTCACCTGTCAAGTTGATTCCTGCGAAGAGGGAATCCTTGGCAAAGGTGTAATCCGAGAGTAGCGTTCTGCCGGTCTCCAGAATGGCTGGGATGGTATGCCGCTGTTGGCGGTAGCGGCTGAGCAGGAAGAATATCTGCGTCTGGAAGGCGTAGCGGGCGCGGTCGGCGTAGAAGTCGGAGAGGAAAGGATTCTCCTCGAAGACTTCAAGCAGCAGGTCGGCGTCAAAGGCCGGCTGGAGTAATCGCGCCAGGGTGGTCTTGCCGACTCCGATGACTCCTTCGATGGCGATATACATTGGTTGGCTCCCTCACCAAAGGGATAAAAAAGGATTTCCTTTGGAGATCGCTTTGGAATGGATGGTGGGTTAAGGATACCATATTTTAATTTCAGATTTCGGCGACTATCACCTGCCAATTGACGGTAACCCAGGTTCGGGAGACCTCACAAAGTAATCGTTTCCTCCCGCAAACAGAGTAAAATAACCATGCGTCAGCGATCAAGCTTGCGCCAATCCATGTCCATTGTCTACCTGGCTCTCGGTACAAATCTCGGCGACCGGCGCGCCAACCTGCGCGCCGCAGTTGCCGCGCTTCCGCCATCCGTCGCCTGCCTCCAATTGTCCCCGATTTACGCGACGCCGCCCTGGGGTGTGACCGCGCAGCCCGCCTTCCTCAACATGGCGCTGCGCGGCGAGACCGACCTGGAACCGGCCGCGTTGCTCGCCCATCTCAAGCGCCTCGAGAGCGAGCTGGGCCGCGTGCCATCCATCCGCTACGGCCCGCGCTCGATTGATATCGACATCCTATTCTACGACGATCTTACTCTCGATGCCCCCGGCCTGACCATTCCCCACCCGCGCCTGCAAGAGCGCGCCTTCGTCCTCGTCCCGTTGGCGGATATAGCCTCGGATTTCGTTCATCCCGTGCTCGGTAAAACAGTGGTCGAGCTGCTGGCGGATTGTGATACCACCGGCATTCAACGGTACACGGATGCCACAGATTTACCCGTCGGGTACGGTGTCACGGATGACTCGACTAAAAAAGGTTATGAACACAACGGACAAAGTTTACAAAAGTAAAGATAAAAAGGATTTCCTTCGTGTTCCCTTGTGACCTTTGTGGTAAATGGTTTTTATAATGGACGACACCCTCAACCAACTCCGCTCCGAACCCGCCCTCGCCTGGAAAGTGGCCGTCAACCTGCTCGGCCATGCCCCCGATTCTGCCGAAGCGCGTCAAGCCGCCGAAGTCACCCGTCACTCGTCGCTCGTCACTCTCCTTCTCTCCGAACGCGATGAGAATGGGCGCATCCCTTTCCACCCCTACAAGAAGTGGAACGGCGCCCACTGGGTGCTATCCATCCTGGCCGACCTGGGCTATCCGGCCGGAGATGAATCACTCAAGCCGATGCTGGAACAATCCTTCGACTGGCTGCTGGGCGCCGCGCACCAGCAGCACATCCGCCTGATCGACGGCCGCGTCCGCCGCTGCGCCTCCCAGGAGAGCAACGCCGTCTGGTATTCGCTGCGTCTGGGGCTCGCCGATTCTCGCACCGAGGAACTCGCCGCGCGCCTGATGAAATGGCAATGGCCGGATGGTGGCTGGAACTGCGACAAGCGCCCGGAAGTGCAGATTTCCTCCTTTATGGAAAGTCTCATCCCGCTGCGGGCGTTGGCTTTGTACGCCAAGCTCTCCGGTGATCGGCGCGCCAGCCAAGCCGCCGGGCGCGCCGCCGAGATCTTCCTCAAACGCCAATTGTTCAAACGCCAGAGCGACGGCGCGCGGATGGATGAGCATTTCACCCGCCTGTGTTATCCCTGTTACTGGCACTACAACATCCTTTTCGGTCTGGTCGTAATGGCCGAGGCCGGATATATCCACGACCCGCGCAACCGCCTCGCGCTGGATCTGCTCGCCTCCAAGCGCCTGCCCGATGGCGGCTTCCCGGCAGAGGAAACCTACTACCGCACGACGCGCCCCAATCTCAGCGGCTACTCGCTAGTCAGCTTCGGCGGGACGAGCAAAGTCCGCATGAACCCCTTCGTCACCACCGATGCGCTTTACGCCCTCAAATCCGCCGGCCTGGCCGGGAGTGCCTGACAGTGAGTGAATTGCATCGTTTTACCACTGAGTACACGCGCCGTCCCGGTGCCCTTCGGGAGAGATCGCTGAGTTCGCGGAGAAAAACAAGAGAAAACTCTGCGTTCTCCGCGATCTCGGCGGTGAAAAAAAGACACTAATTTAGCCACTCCCTAATCATCTTGCTCCAGGAGGTACCCCATGAAAAAGATATCCTTCATGCGCATGTTCGTCATCAGCCTGCTCGGCTTTGCCCTGACCTTCTCCTCCAACATCCAGGACCCGCCGTTGATGACCTTCAAGACCCGGCAGTTGGCGCCGGATCTGCCCAACACCGCCCTCGGCATCCTCGGCTTCATCGGCCTGCTGGTGGCGATGGTCGTCCAGCCCATCGTCGGCGTATTCTCCGACCGGGCGCGCACCAAGTGGGGCCGCCGCCTGCCGTTCCTCCTCGGCGGGGCAGTGCTGATCGCCGCCTCGCTGTTCCTGCTGGCGGCCGCGCCTGCCCTCTGGATCCTGCTGCTGGGCGTCATCTGCATCCAATTTTCGTCCAACGTTCTGCAAGGCCCCTGGCAGGCGCTCATCCCTGATCTGGTACCCGAATCCCAGCATGGACAAGCCTCCAGCCTGAAAGGTGTGATGGATATCATCGCCACGGTGGTGGGCGGCCTGGTGGCCGGGAAGATCCTCAGCGCCGGCATCGCCCGCTGGGGTGATAACGGCGTCTACTTCGCCGCGGCTGTCCCCACGGTCGTCTTCTTCGTCTTTGTCATCATCACCGCCATTTGGGCGCGCGAGAAACAAGATGTAAATCCCGAGCCCGCCGCGACCAAGACCGTGGGCGGGGCGCTCAAAGGCGCGTTCTACGTCAACTTCCGCGAGAACCGCGTCTTCGGCTGGTGGTTCGCCAACCGCATCCTGTTCTGGGGCTCGTTCATCGCTATCAACGCCTTCCTCATCAACTATCTGGTGGACGTGATCAAAATGACCGAAGGCGATGCCCAGGCGTTCTACGGAAACTTGAAAATGATCCTGGGCGGTGCGCTCATCGTGATGGCGCTGCTCTCCGGCTGGCTTTCCGATAAGTTCGGACGCAAGCCGATGATGCTCGCCTCAGGCTTTGTCTCGTTTGCCGGGGCGCTCCTCCTGCTCCTTGTAAGGAGCCAAACGCTCATCACTGTGGCTGGTGCGATTATCGGCATGGGCATCGGCGCGTTCATCACCGTCTCCTGGGCGCTCGCCACCGACATCGTGCCGCGCCAAGAAGCTGCCCGTTATATGGGCATCGCCAACATTGCCACCTGCATCGGCTCGGGCCTGGCGCGCCTGTTGGGAGGCGTGCTGATTGACCCGATCAACAAGCTGCTCGGTTCCAGTTCATCTGGCTACCTGCTTCTCTTCGCCCTGGCGACGTTATGCTTCCTGGCCAGCGCGTTGGTCATTCTCCCCCTGCCAAAGAAAACGTAAATCATATCTAATCAGCCAGCCACCTCCACTGGGGGTTGCCCCCTGCCGGGGGTAATTCGTAAAAGCCGCCCGGCTAAGGTTACGAAGCCGCCTGCCCTGAAGGGTGCTTCGCGAAAGGTGGCGAATCCGGTTTCCAGCCCGCTTCAGCGGGCTTCGCAGGCTCAGCCGGTGGATTCATCCACCGGCGAAGCTCACGGGTTGACCACCGACACCAATATCACGGCGCGCTCCACGCGTCCATCCGCGCGCACCACCAGCAAGCGCAAGGCGTAGAGGCCGCTCAAGCCGGAGGTATCCCACGTCTCCAAGAGACCCATTTTCACGGGAGCGCTGATATTCTCACCGATTTGCACCCATGTTTGCGGGTTCAGCCCTTGGCCATATTCCAGGCGATAATAGCTGAAATCCGCCCCGCTGGCCGCGCCGATGATCTCCACCTTCCCGCTCAAATTGGCGAACATGGCCGGCGCGGTGATATGCACATTGGGCAGCTCTGGCGGTGTCTGCACGCTGTCGTACATTGTCGGAGGCATGGGCAGGCCGGACTTCGCAGCCCATGCTTTTGCTTCCGGCGGTACGACCATGTACACTTGCGCTTCGATCAGTTCCGGCGGCGTAAACACAGTCGCCAGGTAGCCCGTCTCGCGGTCGACCTCGAAGCTCTGGTAGAGCGTATCGGCTTGGGTCGGCTCGTTCCCGTTGATAAAGATCTCGCGCACCACATTTGGGCAGGCATCGCTCGGCAGCAAGCCCGAAGGGTCGCAGACGTCCAGGTTGGCGATGCCCTGCGGTGCATTCCAGCTCTCGACGGGCAGCTCTCGTACAATATACTGCATCAGCGCGTGCCACAAGCCGGCGGACAAGCGAGAAATCGTCGCTCCTCTCTCTACGCTACCCATCCAAACCATCACAACTCGCTGGGGAGTATAACCGGCTACCCATGCGCTCTGTCCATCGAAGGCCTCGCCCTGAGCTTGTCGAAGGGGCTGGCCCACCTTCGCCCCGGACGGGCGGCCGATCTCCAGCGGGTTTGGATGTCCCAGCGATGGCCAGCGCGCTGTCTCGTCGCTCAGCACATGATTCATCAGGTAGGCCAGTTGCGGGCTGACGACCGCCTGTGTCTGAGTCACGTTCCAATCCGCCCAGACGGAATGATCTACGCCAAACACTTTCAGCACCGCAGCTGGGTGCGGGCGTCCGCCCGTCAGCGGCTGGCCGGCGGCCGTGCCCTGGTTGGCAAAGATGCCGTAAGCCCCGGCCAAGTCGAGCATGGCTAGCGGAACATCATCGGTCAGGGGATTGGCGTCCGCCGCGAGGCTCAAGCCAAAGGATTGCAGGGTGCGCTGCAAGTTCTCAGCGCCCATTTGCGCCAGCACTTGGGCGGCGGGCGGCAGGTAGTCGTTCGCCAGGGCGATGCGTAGACGCACCGGGCCGTGATATGCGCCGTCGAGATTGGAGAAACTGCCGGGAATATCCCACGTCAGCGAGGCCGGATTCAGGCCGCGTGTGAAACCCGTCAGGTAGATGAACGGCGTCAGCAGCGTGCCAGCCGGATGTGCAGAGAGGTGCGATGCGCCAGCTTCGCCAACGACGGCCAGCACTTGTCCCGTGCGCGGGTCGAGCACCAGCGCGCTGGCAGAAGCCTCCGGCAATGAAAGGCCTGCAGGTATTGCCGGCAACAGATGCGCCGCCTCGCAGGAGGAGTCATCTGCGGACGGGATTTCTGCGGTGTTCCCTGCCAGTCGGGATAGTTGGGTCTGCAACGTGCAGGAAACTTGCAACTGCAGGTCGTAATCAAGGGATGTGATGATCATCAGCCCGCCGCGTTCAAGGCGCGCCCGCGGGAAGCGCTCGCTAAGTTGATCCACGACAAGATTGACGTAGGCAGGAATGCTTGCGCCAGTTTTAGTTTGCGGGATAGGAGATATGGGATAGGGGATTCCCTGGAGCATGCCCAGTGTTTGCATCACCTTCAATGTATCATCCCGGCGCGCCTCGGCGGCCTGCGGCGCATCGACCGGATTGAGCGCCGGGGCCTCGCCAACCGCAGCCAGCAGCGCCGACTCGCTCAAATCTAGGTCAGCGGCGGATTTACCGAAGTAGAGGCGTGCCGCTGCTTCTGCGCCGTAGGCGTAATATCCGTAATCCACGCTGTTGAGATACCATTCCAGCACTTGGGTGCGGCCAAAACGGGCAGTGATCTGCGCCGCCAGGATGCGCTCGCGGATGGCGCGCCGTGTGGACGGCGCCTCTTCCCACAGCAGCAAATCGGAGGCTAGTTTCTGGGCGATGGTTGGGTGGCTTTCAGGGTCGCGCCAACCCTCGATTGCGTAACCCGGCGAGTTCCAAAAATCCGGCTGGAGCAGTGCGATGGTCGCATCGGCCAGGGATTGGGGCAAATGTGTGGCAGATTGCGGGTCAAGCGGCAGGTATGAACGCGGCTTATCCTCTGGAGCGAGAACGGAGAGGTTGTGTTCCCCCGTGCGGTCGTAAAGGCGCGTGGGTTGGAGCAGCAAGCCGTTTGGCGGATCGAGCAGGATTGTTAGGGATGCACTGGATGGCAGATCGCGCACCAGGTCCGAGTAGAGCAAGGTCAGAGTCAGAGCGAACAACGCGGCAACCGCGCTGATCACGAATCCGAAGACGAAGCCAGCGCGCAGGGTATGCCCTTGAGCGCTGCGCCGTGCCAGATCGCGGCGGCTGCGCCGCAGGCGGACGATGGTCACAGGAGAGGTCATGGCTCAGGTTGGACGAGACTGCCATTGCGTAGCAAGCCGAAGGCAATATCGTCCTCGCTCATGCTCTCCTTCGCACCAATGCGTCAGTCATGCGCGCCACGCGCACCATGGCCTCCACATCGTGGACACGCGCGATGTCCGCCCCGCGGGCAATGCCGATGGCGACGGCGGCCGCCGTCCCTTCGAGGCGCTGGTTGGGAGGCAAGTTCAGGGTGTAACCGATAAAGGATTTGCGCGAAGGTCCCAGCAATACTGGGAAGCCCAGTCTGCGGATCTCGTCCAGGCGGTTGATCAGCTCCAGGTTCTGCGCCACCGTCTTGCCGAAGCCGATGCCTGGGTCTAGGATGATATGCTCATCGGGGATGCCGGCGGAACGGGCGATGGCGACCGATTCCATCAGCTCGCGCTTGACATCCTCGATCAGGTTCTGATATTCCGGGCCGATGTATGCGTTCCCCAGGCGCTCCCGCACCTCAACATTAGCCGGCTGGCTGCGATTGTGCATGAGAATCACCGGAGCGTTGCACCGCGCAGCAATGCCAGCCAGCTCTGGATCGGCGCGCAGCCCCCAGACATCGTTGACGATGCTCGCGCCCGCCTTGAGCGCTTCTTCAGCTACCGCCGCTTTGTATGTGTCAATCGAGATCAAGACCTCGGGGAATTCTGCGGCGATGGCCCGGATGACCGGCAGCACACGGCGCACCTCCTCTTCTGCATCCACTGGTTGCGAGCCGGGCCGCGTCGATTCTCCGCCCACGTCGAGAATGTCCGCGCCAGCGGCTAGAAAGCTGCGCGCTTTTTGGAGTCCTTCACCCCCGTCCCCTCTCCCGTTTGCGGGAGAGGGGGTAGTAGGTGAGGGCAATAGCCCATCTCCCGAAAAGCTATCCGGTGTGACGTTAAGAATGCCCATCACGTAGGTGCGTTCGCCCCAAACCAGGGTAGGATTACCTATTGTCAGAGGTTTCATTGGATTGTCGAGTTTTCAATAAACCAGGCTCAGACAATCTGATCAAGCGGTTTGCCCAGCCATGCTTCGGCTTCGTTGATGTCGGTGAACAGCTTGATTGCCGCGGAAGTCTCCGGCAGGGATTCGGCGGCGATCTCGCGGATGGCATTGGCGGCCTTATCGCTCGCCACCACCACCGCCAGTCGGATGTTGCGCGCCGAAGGGTCGCTGTTGACCTCCACGGCTGCGTGGATCGCTTTTTCGGGGATTTCCTTCACCAGTCGCAGATCGTACAGGTTGCGCGTCAGGCGGTCGGAGTTGATCAGGTGTTCAAGCGAAAAATCGCGCCAGTGCGCGATGGTCGCATCCGACAGGTCGGTGAAGGTAAGCGTCATCCCACCATCCGCGCGGCGGACGACGGTGTAGCCGATGCCGGGTGAGGGTTTCCAGTTGAGCGGTTTGAAATCAGACATGGGAATCTCCTTGGCTTGGATAATAAAGCTGTGCGTCTCACGCGTCCAAATGATACGTGTGATATGGATTCTCGCATGGATTGCCCCAGGCGATGTGCATCTCGCGCGTCGTCAGGTCGAATACCATGGAGTTGATCGTCTTCTCGCGATCGAGCACATTGGGTAAATCAATCGAGTGGTTGCAGATCGAGTTTGGAAAGTTGACATGATCCCGCTGGATCATCTGGAGGGATTTGATGGAGTGCTGCGGTGTGCGCTTGAGCAACCCCAGGGCGCGGAAATAACGCACGCGTGAGCTGACCATCTCCTCTGGCTCGTTCTCGATCACCAGCATGTTTTCAGACAGGTAATTGTTCGTATGTACCACGTAGCCATCTTCTCCATAGAGAATAGAAAAGCGCCGGGCAGAGACCTCGACGTTGTACAATTCGCCGCTTTCGTGCACCAACAGGTGATTGTAACCAGCGGCGCGGCGTGGAGCCAGCATCTGATCGATCGCCTCGCCGGGCGTCTTGGCGGCCAGCACAGCCCGCGAGACGATCGTGCGCGGGATGCCGATGCGCGAATCATTGGGATAGACCGAGTCGCAGAATTGGGCAATGCCATGCGCGTTGAGACCGATATTGGGTAGCAGTCCACCATAGGTCATCCCCAGGAAGGGCGGCTCCTCGCTGGGCGTGGCGTGGACGATGAACACGTCATCCTCGTCCTCTGGTATCCAGTCCTCGTTGTGGGCGCCCAATACATGACCATCTGCGGTGCGCTCGCTGTTGACCGCCATGCTCGTGCAGCGGGTCAAGTGCAGTGCGTCGGAGGTGACGGCCTCCATCGCATTCAGTACCGCCAGGTCATCGAAAGGAACTTTCGCGCCCTCGGCAATACCCGTGATCTCTTCCACGTACTGGGGATAGCGTTCCTGGGCAAAAGGCATGTATTTACGCGCCTGGATTTTTGCGCCTTCCCATGTCAGTTCCAACTGTTCGTAAGCGTCCTCGAACAGCTTCCTGGCATTCTCCAGGCTGTGAAGCACCTGGGGCGTGCAAGCTTCGCCGATCTGTCGCCCCATCTCGCGGTGCGTGCCTGAAACGCGGATCAGCGGCGGTGGGTTGGGATGTAGGGGAAGTTTTTGCTGCGGAATCATGGCTTTTCATCTCCCCGATGAACAAATTCATCGGCTTGGGCTGGAAACGCGCTCACGGGAAAAATTATATCACCACCCCATCGAGAAAAAACACAAAACCCCGCCTTGGATGGCAAGGCGGGGTTCGATTTATCACCAGGAACCCGTTTTCTTCGCGAAGCACCCCCGAAGGGGGCAGAGAAAACGGGTTTCTCTATTCTAACTCGTAGGAGGCAGCGGCGCAGCCGGTGGATTTGGAACGACGGCCGCGGCCTGCGCTTCTGCCGGGCGCATCCCAAAGCGGGTCATGATCACGCCTCCGATTCCCACGATGAACACCAGGAAAGGTGCCAGCCAGCCGATGCAGGCGATCAGGCCGATGGAATTCACCACCAACGACAACAGGAAGGTACCAAGTCCACCTGCCAGCGAGGGATGCCACTGCTGTTTGATGGCCGCGGTGAAGCGCTGCCCAACCTCCAGTCCGAGAGCGATCCAGCCGAAGATGGCTGCCAGGACGAGAGCAAGCACGGCCACCAGCGCCACTGGGATGAGAATGATGGTGATGACGAGAAGCACCAGCGCCAACGGGGTCAGGACAACCGTCAGCAAGCCGAGAGCCCCGGCGATGAACGGCTGTCCAATGATAGCCCGGCCAACGCGCTGCGTCTGCGGGGCCAGGAACAACAGTGCCAGCATTGCCAGGATGCCCAGGGCAACCGATTGGCCCAGGACGTTTGCCATAGACCAAAACGGTTTGGTGACAATTTGTGGCAACTTCGGAAGGATGGGCGTCACCTGCTGGGGAAAGTTCGGCTGGTTTTCCGGCTGTTGCCAGGATGTGGCCGTGTTGAATATCTCGCCTTCCACTAATGAGCCTTCGGCGCGCGTCAGCACCGCACCGACCGTGGACAGGTTGCCGTGGATGTGCGCCTGCGCGCCGAGCGTCACCGCGCCGCCGATCATTGCCACATCGCCGGTCACTTCGCCATCCACCACCATGCTGCCGCCAACGACGACGGCGTTACCTTCCACTTTAGCGCCTTGCTGGATGGTCGCCGAGCCGCCGATGATCACCAGGTCGCCGGTGAGAGTTTTGCCGCTCTCCAGTGTAAACGCGCTGCCGAAGATGACGCGACCTTCGCCCAGCCCCTTGGCTGAGGCGGATTGCAGCGGCGTGAAGATGAGCGCCGCCAACAGGATGAAAGTCAATACTCGAATCGGTTTCATGTCACACTCCTTGCGGGATCTTTGTAAATTTCCAAACTGAAAGGCCCCACAGCACCCCCCAGCCGGCGAGCGCAAACACCGCCAGCGGCCAGAAGTACGGCGGGATGAAGGTTGGGATGACGCGCAGCAATACCGCGCTGGCCTGTCCCACTGCCTGAAGCCAGAACCACAACGATAGCAAGTACGAGAGCCAGGTGGAAAGCGCCTCCACCGGCGAATCGAAGACCACTTTCAACAACGGCCAGGCAAACCAGGAAAGGACGCTCACGACGCTGATCGCCAGGATCAGGAAGCCCCAAATGACGCGCTTGTGCTGCGTCTGCCGCTGCGCCGCCAACCGGACTTGGAACCTGTTCACGAACCCAGGAGCCGGCGCGACGGCCTTGCTCTTACCCAGCGCCAGGTCAACTTCCGCGAGCGCGGCGCACTGCGTGCAAGTCCGCAGGTGGTTTTGCAGCTCAAGTGTTTGTTCGGGCGTCAATTTTTGATCTTCGAGCATCCAATCTTCAAAAGGCCGGTGATTCATGCGGCCTCCTTTCGGTGTGAGCGCGGGGAGTCTCTTCTTCCCATACCTTCGCTAGGGCGCGGCGCGCCCGGTGCAGGCGGCTCTTGACCGCCGGGACGGTCAGCGTCAATGCCTGGGCGATCTCGATCTCGGAGCAGTCGTTCCAGTAACGCAGGACGAGCGCGGCGCGGTCGGTGGGATCCAGGGATTGGAGCAGTTTATGCAGGTGTGCCTGCTCCTGCCGTCGTTCGGTCTCCGTTTCCGGGTCCGGCGCGGAGTGGTCCGGAAGCTCCAGTGGAGTCTCCTCGTCCTCGTCAATCGAAAAGGAGACGAAACGCCTCCGCCGCAAGCGGTCGATGCAGTAGTGGGCGGCGATGGAGAGCAGCCAGGTGGCAAAGGAGCGTTCGCGGTCGTAGCGCGCCAAGTTCTGGTAGACCTTCAAGAAGGTCTCCTGGGCCGCGTCCTCGGCCGCCTCCGGTTCGCCCAGCATCCTGTAGCACAGGTTATAGACCGGTTTTTGGTAGGCTTCGACCAGATATGTGAACGCTTCGTCACTGCCGTGTTGTGCCTGTACGATCCAGGCCATTTCGTCGTTCAATCTGACTCCTGTGTTGTGCTGACTAGATATACGCTGCGATTGTGGATGGGTTGCGGACGGAGCACTTGTAGAACAAGTCTACAGACTTGTTCTACTCTGTGGCCGCAAAGCCACCGCGCAGGTGGGGAGGCAATTGTCGGGCGATATGCTCCATGAGCACTTTCGCCGCCTGGCGGTCCTTTTCATCTGAGGATAAGCCGCGCGGTATGACCAGTTCATAGGCAGGTCCAAAGCTCAAGCATAGTGCTCCTTCTGCTTCATACGCGCCGACAGGTACGAATCTCAGACCGCGCCCGGATAGCAGCAGCGCGAAGCGGCCCGCCCCTGAAGCCGGCCAAGCCAGCGCGCCGCCAAGTTGATCGCCGCCCTCCGGCGCCAGGCCGAGGATGGCGTTGTGGTGTTCGTTCACGTAAGCCAGCGTCTCGCGCACGGCGTGGGCACGCGCTTCCACGTCCTTTGGCCGCGGCGGCATAGGCGGCATGGTGGTGTGCCCATAGATTTTACAGAAGCGCCCCAGTAGCCAGCGCGAGCCGGCTTGTCCCAGCGGCGCATACCACTTGCCGGGGAAGGTCAGCTCACCGGTCATGATCCAGTGCATCTCGACCGGCACGACTGCCGCAATCGCCAGCGCCAGCCACCAGGCGTCGAAGCCAGGGCGGAAGTAGTGGTTGAAGGTGATGACGCACGGCCCGCTCTGGGGTATATTTTCACTCCCTAAGACGCGTAGTGGCGGTTTCAACCGCTCGATGCAGCGCTGGCTGTCGCCGCGAAAGGAGCGCCGCCCGCCGAAGAAGACGTTGAAGGCCAGACCCAAAACTCCGAGGGGAGGGTAGGTGTAATGAGGATAATCCATGTTCGCCTCCGCTGAGGATTATAAACCCGACATTGCCCGTATACTCCACAGATGGCGCAGATATCATAAAGAGGCTGACCATCTCTGAAATTCAAGACGCACTCCAACGAAATTAATAGTTCGGTTTCGTTTAGCCACATGGTGAATAAGGTAAAAAACATTGACAACCATAAAGCGTCGCTTTATACTTTATGGTTATGGAAGAACCCACCCCATTAAGACAAAAACTGTTGAAGATCGGCGAGCTTGCCCGCCTCACCGGCGAAACGATCCACACGCTGCGTTTTTGGACCAAAGAAGGGCTTCTCACGGTGCAGGGTCACACTCCCGGCGGATACCAGTTGTACCACCCATCCATGATCGAAATAGCGGCAGAAATCCGCCGACTGCAAACCGAGAAGCGGCTGACCATCGCGGAGATACGGGAGGCGCTCCATTGAAATTGACGCATACATTTCTACCAGCCATCTCTGGTGAATGTGTGTGTCGCGCCGGCCGCGCCGACGCCGAACTTCCACGTCACTGTTTCGCTGGGCATGGCATTAGCCGCAATACCCGTGATCCACGGTACGCCGCCGATCTTTGAATAGCAGGCGGCTCAGACGGTTTTGGGCGAAACGGGGGACACGGAAAGCGTGTAGGTCGTGCCTTCGGAGACAACCGGGGCGGTCCACGAAACCGGAGTGCCGCCTGCCAGCGTTTGGCTTGCCGGGGAAATAACGGTGAAAAGAGAAAACGTTGTGCCGTTCAAAGGATTCGCCTCAACGGAGGCGCAGGATGTGTCGGAAACCTTCACGGCTTTGGCTGTAATGGTACCAGTTGGACACGCCAAGCAGTCTGCGGGGCAGTTAAGGCATGTCTCGTCAATATTGCACATTCCATTGGGACAAAGGACAGCGGAATCAATAAAAGGCATACGGCAAGAATGAGCGTGGTGAATACCTTTTGAAATACCATGTTCATTCCAGCATAATTGGAACATAGCTCGATTGCAAGTAAAGTTTTAGCGTTACGGTACCAAATCGTATGGGATATGAAGAGCGCTAATTGTTATGTAATTTTGAAATTTTCCGGTTATTATCTGACCGTTTTGCATAGCTTCCGCTAAAAGCATGTCATATGTTTTTGTGACGCCACTCGCATTAGTATAAGAAGCATACACAGAGATGACCATTCTTCTTCCAACGGTTTCCGGGTGTTGCGATAAAAATCTGATTAATTCAGGCGATTCTATCATTTTCGGATGATCACTGGGTAAAAATTGATCTGCCGTAAAAACTCCGTTAGCGTTTATGCTATAACTTGGTCCAGATTTAGCAACATCGAAAATGGGCATGGTGAGCACATACATTATATCCGGATGATTTCTATCAATTACCGTAAACCCTGCAACCCATGTATCATACATCGCTACATTATCTTGTGCTTTTGTTGCCAAAACGATTCCCCGGAAATCTACGCCGAAATCCACATAAGTTGTAATGCTACCTGAAGTTCCTTTTCTAGTATGGGTGCCTAAATACCCTTGTTCAACCAATGGCTGAGGATCAATGCTCACTTCGGGTAAAGGTACTTCCCATTCGGAAGGAACGGTAAAATGAACTTTCGTACTTAACCCTCCTTCAAGACCGGGTTGAGCAGTGGGCATGGCGACAAAGCCGATCTACACTTTGATGGTTTCCCAGTTTAAAATCCACTCTCCTTTTGCGCTGTCCCATGTGGCGGTGACGTTGCCTGCAGCGTTTATTGTGACCCATATACCGTTTTCAAGAACCATTTTGGCGTTATTGACAGCAGACAGGCCGGCGTTAACAGCGGGTTTGGCGATTTCTGCTGTAGCCGAAGGAACAATAGTCGGTATTTCCGTTGCAGGCATTACCGTAGCAGAAAGGACTTCCGGAGGCGTGGCAGATGCCGTCGGCGCAGGTGTTCCTGTGGCCGCAGGGATCTGGCGGCAACCACACAGAAGAAATAGAGCCGCAAGAAGTGAATTGAGGAAAGATCGGGGGAATTGCGTCATGTCTGCCTCAGTTGAGGATTATACGACAAAAATAGTCCAAAGCCAGGCACGCCAGGATTGACAACCATAAAGTAATACTTTATACTTCATACTATGAGCAGTATTTTGCAGACCCTCACCGAAAAGAAACAAAAGCTCGACCGCTACCGTCCGCTCCCGCCCGAACTCGTCCGCAACCTAGAGGACTGGTTCCGGGTCGAGTTGACCTACACCTCTAATGCCATCGAGGGCAATACGCTCACGCGGCAAGAAACAGCCCTGATCGTCGAAAAGGGGCTTACTGTGGATGGAAAAACGCTCAAAGAGCATTTGGAGGCAGTCAACCACGTCGAGGCTCTGGCGTTCGTTCTATCCCTGGCGCGCACCCCAGAAGCAACGATCACCGAGGTTGACATTCTTGATCTCCACCGGCTGGTCTTGTCGAAAATCGACGATACCAACGCCGGGAGGTACCGCACGGTAGCCGTGCGGATCGCGGGCGCGGCTGCGATCCTGCCTAACCCGATGAAGGTCCCGCCTCTAATGGCGGAGTTCATCCAATGGCTGCAAACAGCGCGGGGACACCCCTCCGAGGTCGCCGCGCAGGCGCATTATCGCCTGGTCAGCATCCATCCGTTCGTGGATGGCAACGGGCGCACGGCGCGGTTGCTGATGAATCTCATCTTGGTGCGGGCAGGTTATCCGCCGGCCATACTCCGCAAGGAAGACCGGCGCAAGTACGTCAATGCCCTGGAGAAAGCCCAGACGGGCGGCTCACTGGATGACTTCAACGCCCTTATTTACGAAAGCGTGGGGCGCTCGCTCGATATCTATCTTGAGGCGCTCGAATCCAAAGAAGCCAGTCAATCCACACAAAACCTACTTAAAATCGGCGAGCTCGCCCAACAGACCGGCGAGGCGGCCCACGTGCTGCGTTATTGGACAAAAGAGGGGCTTCTTAAGGTGCAGGATCATACTCCCGGTGGATACCAGTTGTATCACCCTTCCATGGTCGAAAGAGTGGGTAAAATCCGCCTCCTGCAAACCGATAAGCGGCTGACCATCGCGGAAATTCGAGACGCACTCCAATGAAATTAATATCAGTTTCGTCTAGCCACTCGGTGAATGAGTAAAAAAAAGATTGACAACTATAGAGTGTCGCTTTATACTTTATGGTTATGGAAGACACCACCCCACGAAAACAAAAGCTGTTGAAGATCGGCGAGCTTGCCCACCTCACCGGCGAAACGATCCACACACTGCGTTATTGGACCAAAGAGGGGCTTCTTCGTGTGCAGGATCACACCCCTGGCGGATACCAGTTGTACCACCCCTCAATGATCGAGATAGCGGCAGAAATCCGCCGCCTACAAGCGGAAAAGCGGCTGACCATCGCGGAAATCCGCGCCGCGCTTCGCGGCGAATAAATTAGGGCGGGATCCAATCCCGCCCTACTGAGTTACTACGCGACGGATAAACGTAGGGCGGAGGCCATCCCGCCCTACCATGCCTACCAAGCGTATGCTTCCGGCGCCTCCCCGCCCGCGCCTGGCCATATCTCGTCCAGCTTCTTCAACGCGCCTTCATCCAGCTTGATCTCCAGAGAGCGTAAGCTGCCGGTCAGTTGCGCCATCGTGCGTGGACCAATGATCGGCGCGCTGACGACCGGGTTGCGTAGCAACCAAGCCAGGGCCACATCGGCGGGCTTCTCGCCCATTTCCTTGCAGTAGGCTTCCCATTTCTCCAACTGCGGGCGTTTTTCCTCGATCTCTTTTTGCGTGTCCTTCTCGGAGCGGCGGCCTTCCTTGATCTTTTTCAGCACGCCGCCAAGCAGACCGCCTGCCAGCGGGCTCCAGGGGATGACGCCCAAGCCGTAGGCTTTGCAGGCTGGCAGTACTTCCAGCTCGATCATGCGGTCTTTCAAGTTGTACAGGCTCTGTTCGGAAACCAGCCCCATGAAATGCCGCGCCTTGGCCGCCTCGTTCGCCTGGACGATATGCCAGGCGGCAAAATTCGACGAGCCGACGTACAATACCTTGCCTTGCGTAACGAGCGTTTCCATCGCCTGCCAGATCTCTTCCCACGGCGTCAGCCGGTCCACGTGGTGCATCTGGTAAAGGTCAATGTGGTCAGTCTGCATCCGCCGCAGCGACTCCTCACATGCCTGGCGGATATGTAGTGCAGACAATCGGCTCTGGTTGGGCCACTTGCCCATGCCTCCATAGACCTTGGTAGCGATGACCGTTTTCTCGCGCCGCCCGCCTCCCTGGGCGAACCAGCGCCCGACGATCTGCTCGGTGACGCCCTCGCCGGTCTTCCAGCCGTAGACGTTGGCGGTATCGAAGAAGTTGATGCCCAATTCGAGGGCTTTGTCCATGATGGCGAACGAATCCGCCTCGCTGGTCTGCGGGCCGAAGTTCATCGTCCCCAGGCACAGTCGGGAAACCTTCAGGCCGGTACGGCCAAGTTGGGTGTATTCCATGGAAACCTCCTTAATGTTTCACCGTGAAGTAACGAAGTGTGCAAAGAGCCTTTATGCACCTAAAGAGCTTCTTCGCGACCCCAAAGAAGCCTTCGCTTCCTTCGCCACTTCGCGGTTAAGAATATCAATGTCCACAGCAGGAACAATTGCCGCCCGCGCAGGAGCCACACGACGGCGCGGAGGTGCCGGCCACGGCGCTGCCGCCGCTCTCCGCGTAGAAGCGTGAGAGTTTGCGCTTGATATCCTCGCCGCCGCATTTGGCGCAAGCCATCGGCGCGTCCGCTTGGCTCATCGGGCGAATGACCTCGAATTCGTTTTTACAATCCTTACAGATGTACTCATAAATGGGCATAGACAACCTCGTTCAGAAATAGAGTTCGGTGCTATTTTACTGCGTTTTGCCAAAGAATACAAAAAGGAGTTATCCCATAAGTGGGAAGGAATGGTATTTTGCCGGCATATATGGCATATATAAACCAGAGACCGCCACATCTGGCGGTCTCTGGTTTTGTTGTAAACTGTAAAGATAGCCCCAAGCATCAATGCTCCATTCAACCTACGGCATAGACCGCCAGCGGCGGGAGGCGCGATCTAGCGGGCGCTTGGCGACGATCGTTACTTTGCTGCTGTTCTCCGGTGTGTAGACATTGATCGCTTCCCATCCTTCCTGTCCCCATTCGTTTAGTGTCGTCTCGATCTGTTCGTCCTTCGTGCCAAAGACAGAGCCGATGGTTTTGACGCGGTATTCCCAGAGATTTTGTTCAGCCATTTTTCCTCCAGTGAAATCAAATTCTGCCTGATAGTTTTTGCTTGCGCCAGATCCCCAAATCTGGCGCAAGAGGCTCGGCTCAAAGCTCCTGGCGGCGGAAAATCAGAATAGCAACCAGCAATAATGCCAGGATCAGGCCAAGGCTGATATACAAGGCAGGCCAGGCGGCATCTGCACCACCTCCGAGCAGCAGCCCCGTTCCCCACGAGAACAGTCTGCCCGGCAGGTAATCGCCGATGCGCGGCAGTGCGCCGAGTCCGCCCAGAAGGACGAGACCACCGAACGCCAGCCCCGCCGCGGCCGCTTGGCTGCGCGCCAGTGTGCTGCACAATAACGTTATGGCGATGTAATCGAGAAAGACGACCAGCATCAGTCCGTTGAGCGCCAGGAAAGGGCGCCAATCGAGAGCTTGGAAGAGCAGGAAGGTATAGTACCAGCAACCCAAAGCTGCCAGAATCAGGCTGGCCGCGAAAGTCAGCCCCAGCGCGGCGAACTTCGACAATAAGAATGTTTCACGTGAAACAGGACGGGTCAGCAACATCGCAGCCGTGCCGCGTTCTTTCTCCTGCGCCATGCTGCCCATGCTCATCAGCAGCGCCAGCAGGATGCCAAACTGGCTCATATTCTTCACATATTGTGCCACGGCGTCGGCCAATGTCGGTGCGGGGATAGCCAGCGCCAGCTCGGGCGGCATATTCGGGACGGCCTTGAGTAGCTCAGGAGTAAGTTTCGCCAGCAGCGGTGAGATCAACCCAAACACGACCAGCACCGCAGCCACGATCAGCAGCTTATAGGTGCGCCATTGCTCGATCATTTCTTTGCGCAAAACGATCAGGAAGTTCATCGCAGCCCCTCCTCGCCAACCAGCCGCAGGAATACATCCTCCAGGGATGGCTTGATCTCGGCGTAACGATCCAAGGCCAGGTCAGCCTGCACCGCTGAAGCCAGTAGCTTGCGTTTTGCTTGGGCGATATCCTTCACGACCACCCGCGCAGTGACGTTCTCCACGCTGACCGCCGTGACCCAGTCTTGCTGACGGAGACCCTCAGCCCAGCGCTGGAGCCTGGGGGCGTCCGCACACTCGACTTCGAACACGGGCGTGGCATACTGCGTCAGTAGTGCCTCGCGCCGCTCTTGGACGATCATCCTGCCGCGCGCCACAATACCGATCACATCGCAGACACGCTCCACATCGGCCAGGATGTGCGTGGACATCAGCACCGTGCATTGGCCGCGTAAGCCCTCGATCAGGTCGAGTACTTCCTTTCGCCCAGCCGGGTCCAAGGCGCTGGCTGGCTCGTCGAGCAGCAACACCTCGGGGCGGTGGACCAGGGCGGAGGCCAACGCCAACCGCTGTCGCATGCCGCGCGAGAAGCCGCCGATGCGCCGCTTCCCAACCTCGGCTAATTTGACCTGTTCGAGTAGTTCTTTCACGCGTTTCGACCGCTCTGGGGTTGGAATCCTGTACAGCCGCCCGAGGTATTCCAAGAATTCGTGTGGCGTCATCCAGGGATAGAAAGCCGGCTCCTCAGGCAAGTAGCCAACGTGCCTCGCAAGGTGACCGCCATCCACGGCCAGGTCTATGCCTGCCACCTGTGCCCGCCCGCTTGTCTGCCGCGCCAGGCCGGTCAGGATGCGCATGGTGGTCGTCTTGCCTGCGCCATTCGGGCCGAGGAAGCCGAACACCGTCCCAGGCTCAATGCTCAGGTACAGACCATCCAGGGCGTGCACCTTTCCATATGTTTTGACCAATGCCTCAGTATGAATACTGCTCATTTCAACTCCTGCATTACTCCTCGTCCACCCGTCCGAATACGAAGTAGATGATTGGGCCGATGATATTGACGAAGAGGATTACCAACGCCCAAACCCATTTCGGGCCGCGCGTCTGCGGGCGGCGGATCAAATCCAAGAGGGCGGTGACTAACAGAGCCAGTTGAATGATCAGTACCGGCGCCAGAAACGGGATGAATTCACGGATCTTGTCCATTTTGTTTTCTCTCTATTTCTCTTTCGGCAGGTTCTGCTGCGCCAGCGAGACCATCCCGCTCAACCCGCCCAGGTTCATCGTCTCCACTGCGCTCGAAGGGACGATAATCAATGCGCCCTTTTCCTTGAGGCCCTCGAAGAGCATGTTCATTGCGCGCAGGTGCAGTGCTGTGGGGTTCTTGGCATAGGCCTCGGAGGCCTCGGCGAACGAGGCGGCAATCTGCTTCTCGGATTCGCCCAGGATGACACGCGCTTGGCGCTCGCGCTCGGCCTGCGCCTGGCGGGACATGGTATCCTCCAGGTCCGGCGGGATGACCACGTCACGGATTTCCACCGACTGGACGGTGATGCCCCATGGCGTTGTCCGCTCGTCAATGATCTTCTGCAGCTCGGTATCCATCTTGGCGCGCCCGACCAGGATATCCGCCAGCGACATCTGGCCGATGATCTCGCGCAGGGCAGTCTGGGCAGCCCAGGCGATCGCGGCGCGGTAATCGGCCACTTCCAGGGCGGCCTTTTCCGCATCCCACACGACCCAGAACAGCACGGCGTCCACGTCTACGGGGACGGTGTCCTTGGTCAGCGTCTTTTCGGCCGAGAATGGCGTGACCATTACGCGGTGGTCGATCCAGTTTACCGCCGCATCCACGATCGGGATCAGCCAGAACGCGCCGGGGCCAGCCAATTTGTGGAACTTGCCCAGGCGCAGGACGACGGCTTTTTCCCATTGTGAAGCCACCTTCAGGGCCGTCAGGATATAAGCGGCCACCAGGCCCCAGCCGACGATCCACATGGAGGTCCAAAAATCGTTCAGGATGCCATTCTCGGACATCAAAATGCCACCGAGCATGGCAACAAGGACGAATATCACGCCGGAAATAAAACCGCCGATACCTGAGATGTGCGGATCGGGCTGTAGGCGCGGTTGCGCTCGCAGATTTGCGTCTTTGGTAACAGTTGTTGGGGACATAGCATTCTCCTTTATTGAGATTCAGTTTCAGGGTCCGATAGGTGACCGGTTTCTTGCCAGCGCGTCACCTGTTCTTCCAGGATTTTGGTCAATTCTTCTGGCGATGCTTTCAGGCGTTCCGCATCGGCCAAGTAACGATGGGTCAGTGCCTCCAATGCTTTTTGCCGGATGCTTTCCGAGACTTCCGGAGGCGGCATTTCCAGGATATACGTGCCTCGCCCTTGTTGGGTCGAGATGACACCAGCCTCGTCCAGCAGGCGATAGGAGCGGGCGATGGTGTTGAAGTTGACGCGCAGCTCCAACGCCATGGCGCGCACGGTGGGGAGTTGATCGCCCGGCTTGAGCCTGCCGCTGGCGATCATCTCTTTGATGCGCTCCACGATCTGCATGTAGATCGGGATGCCGGAGCGAAAATCTAGTTCGATGTCCATAACCAAAATTGTATCATTGTCTCATTGTATGATTGTATCATTGTACTAATTGTATATCATTTTTCAATTTTGTCAAGGCCTTTTCTGGCATAACCAGCTCCGTCTTTTGTTCATAAATATGCGGTTATTCTTGGCAGAGAACGGTACAGCGACTGTTCCATTCCCAAGCAGTGGTAAAATCTACCTGCCGTTGTATCCTCTCGGCAAACAGGGACAATTAGAGTGTGCGTGGGCGAAAGCTACCTGCGCATCATCAGCCCTCCCGTGAGGATACAGGTTGATCATTTCAAGAGGAGTAAGAATGGAACAACAAACTGGTACTTTCGCCGTTAAAAAAGGACTGGCGCAAATGCTCAAAGGCGGCGTCATCATGGATGTGGTCACGCCTGAACACGCCAAAATTGCCGAGGACGCCGGTGCGTGCGCCGTCATGGCGTTGGAACGCGTCCCGGCTGATATCCGCGCTCAGGGCGGCGTGGCGCGCATGTCGGACCCGGACCTGATCCTGAAGATCATGGACGCGGTCACTATTCCGGTCATGGCCAAGTGCCGCATCGGGCATTTCGTCGAGGCGCAAATCCTGGAAGCCATCGGCGTGGATTACATCGACGAATCCGAAGTGCTGACCCCCGCTGACGAGGCGCACCACATCAACAAGCATGAATTCAAAGTCCCGTTCGTTTGCGGTTGCCGAAACCTGGGCGAGGCGCTGCGACGCGTTGGCGAGGGTGCCGCAATGATCCGCACCAAGGGCGAGGCCGGCACCGGCGACGTGGTCGAGGCTGTCCGTCACGCCCGCGCCGTGCTGGGCGAGATCCGCCGCTTGACGACCATGGCCGAGGAAGAGTTGATGGCCTATTCCAAGGAGATAGGAGCGCCTTACGAGCTGGTCAAAGAGATCAAAGAGTTGGGACGCATGCCGGTGGTCAACTTTGCCGCCGGAGGCATTGCCACTCCCGCCGACGCTGCCCTGATGATGCAACTCGGTGTGGATGGCGTCTTCGTCGGCTCGGGCATCTTCAAGTCCGGTGAGCCAGGCAAACGCGCCGCGGCCATTGTCAAGGCCACCACCCACTTCCGCGATGCATCCATCCTGGCCGAGGTCAGCAAGAATCTCGGTGAGCCAATGGTCGGGCGGAACGTTTCCACCATGCCGGAGATCGAGAAGATTGCGGGGCGCGGTTGGTAGATAAGTCGTAAAGTCTGACAAGTCTTACAAGTCAGTTGACGTATACGACTTGTAAGACCTTGCGACGTGTGAGACCATATGAGAATTGGAGTCCTAGCCCTGCAGGGCGATTTCGCCGAACACATTGCCATGCTCAAGCGTCTCGGCATCGAAACCGCTGAAGTGCGCCTGCCAGCCCATCTCGATGGGCTAAACGGCCTCATCATCCCTGGCGGCGAATCGACCACTATCGGCAAGCTGACGGTGGATTTCGGCTTAATGGAACCGCTGCGTGCGTTCGGCGGGAAGCGCGCCATCTGGGGTACCTGCGCAGGTGCGATCTTCCTCTCGAAGGATGCCCGTCGTAGCCAGCCCCTCTTGGGCCTGATGGACATCACGGTGGCGCGTAATGCCTTTGGTCGCCAGGTGGATTCCTTCGAGGCCGATCTCGATATCGCGCCGCTCAAGCAAGCAACCGGCGCGAAAACACCTTACCATGCCATCTTTATCCGCGCCCCGATTATTGAGGCAGTGCATGGTACAGCGCAGATACTCTCCGCCTTGCCAGATGGACGCATTGTCGCTGCCCAACAAGGCAAGCTGCTCGCCACCTCGTTCCACCCGGAACTCACGCAGGACACGCGTTTCCACGAGTATTTTCTCTCCTTGGCAAAGTAGACTCGCTACTCACTCGTCCCCCGTTCTCCGTCCCTCGTTACCCGTCGCTCGCCACCGCCACTCGTCACATGCCCGTCCGTTCGTTCGACCTGCTCGATTTACCATCCCTGCCGCGCTTCCGCCGCGATGTTCTTTCGCTCGATAGCGCGCGGACCCTGACGCGCGGCGATCCGCTCGGCGCGGCGGCGTTGTTGGCGTACCTGAACCCGCGCCGCCATATCTATACCGCTGTCAGCAGTGAAGACGGTCTTTCCGTGATGGGACAGGTGGCCCAGAGCGAAAACGAGCCTTTTGCCCGATTGACCTTCCTTGCCCCGCACGAATTGCTCGGCGCGGCTGAGATTCCCCTCCTTGAACACCTCGCCCGCCACGCTGGGAGCTGGGGCGCGCCGCACTTGTTGGCCGAGGTGGATGAGCAGTCGAAGGCCTTCAAGTCGCTCCGGCAGGCAGGTTTTGCCATGTATGCCTGGCAGCGCGTCTGGAGACTCGGCGTCCCCGCGGTACCCGCTGTTGGCGAGTGGCATGTAGCCACCGGGCGCGACTTGGTCGCGGTTCAAGGACTCTACAGTCAGATCGTGCCTGCGCTGTTCCAGCCGGTCGAGAGTTTACCCAGGCAATTGAATGGGATGACCTGCCAAACCAACGGTGAGATGCAGGCGTATGTCGGCTTGACCTTCGGTCCGCTCGGTATCTGGCTCCAACCGCTGATCCACCCGGATGCCGAGTCCGTTGCTGAACGCATCGCCGCACTACTGAGTGTCCTGCCTGATCGAGGGCTGCGCCCAGTCTACGTCTGTGTGCGCTCGTACCAAGCCTGGCTGGAGGGTGTGCTGGAAGACATCGGAGCGCAGGCCGGTCCGCGCCAGGCCGTGATGGTCAAGCGGCTGGCGAAGTTGCAGAAGGCCGATGAGAAGATCCCGGTCATGGAAAAAGCGCTCAAGCCCGCCGCGCCGATCGCCAGCGCGAGCGAAATGCTAGTTAGCCGCAAAGAAAAGCAATGAAAAGCACTGAAGATGGCATAAAGGTCGTTCCACCTGACAGGCGTGATACAATAACGGGGATGAAAACCAATGTTTGGATGCGGAAAGGCAAGATCCAGGAGACGGACAGGTCCTTCGACTTGGCGTTCTGGCAGGCACAACCGCCCAAATCCCGCTTCGACGCGGTCTGGGAATTGATCGTATTCGCCGCAAAGGTCAAGGGGAACGATGTTCGTCAACTCCGACTTCAGCGATCTGTTGCGAATTTTCAACGCCAACCACGTTAAGTATCTGGTGATTGGCGGTTATGCGGTTGTCCAATACACTGAGCCGCGCTATACCAAAGATCTCGATGTATGGATTAGCACAGAGATTGCTAATGCCGAGTCTGTCTATAAATCCTTGCGCGAGTTTGGCGCGCCGCTGGAAGGACTGACCGCCAAAGACTTTGCCGAAGAAGGCTACTTCTTTCAAATGGGAATCCCGCCTATCCGTGTGGACATTATCATGGGTATCCCCGGCGCAAACTTCGAGGAGTGCTGGCAGAGACGAAACGAAGTGGATTTCGATGGCCTGATGATAAGCTTTGTCTCCAAACCGGATTTGATTGCTGCAAAACTAACCGCTGGCCGCCCGCAAGATTTGATTGATGTCGACTCGCTCTCGAAAACAGCCACTGAACACTGATAACTGGTCACTGAAAACTGGATTCACATGACCCAACTCAAAATCACCGACGACCTCGACGCCCTGCTCAACGTTCTCCCCGAAGCCGTTGTCGCGGCCGTCCACAAAGCCAATAACTACGACGATCTGCTCGAAATCATTCTCGACTTGGGACGCGTCCCTACGGCGCGCTTCGTAGACCGCGAGGTTGTACTCAGTCAGAAGGAAGTGACCCGCGCCGAGCTCGACCACGTGGACGAGCGCATTGGCGAGTTCGACACCGACAACCGTGCCGGTATCGAGCGGACTCTGCACCGCATCTCGGCCATCCGTAACCGCCGCGGCCACATCGTCGGTTTGACCCTGCGCGTTGGGCGCGCCGTCTACGGCACGATTGACATCATTCAGGACATTATCGAATCGGGCAAGTCTCTGCTGATCTTAGGCCGCCCCGGTGTGGGCAAGACAACCCTGCTGCGCGAGGCCGCCCGTATCCTCGCCGAGAAACGCCGCGTGATCGTGGTGGACACCTCCAACGAGATTGGCGGCGACGGCGATGTACCGCATCCCGCCGTCGGCAAGGCTCGCCGCATGCAAGTGCGCGAACCCATGCTTCAGCACGAGGTGATGATCGAGGCGGTGGAGAATCACAACCCTGAAGTGATCGTCATTGACGAGATCGGGCGCGAACTGGAAGCGGCGGCTGCCCGTACCATTGCCGAGCGCGGCGTGCAGCTTATTGGCACCGCTCACGGCAACAATCTCGACAACCTGCTGCTCAACCCTACCCTCTCCGACCTGGTCGGCGGCATCGAGGCAGTGACTCTTTCAGACGAGGAAGCCCGCCGCCGCGGTACGCAGAAGACCGTCCTCGAGCGGCGTGCCCCGCCCACCTTCGATGTCTTGGTCGAGATCCAGCAGCGCGATCGGCTGGCCGTCCACGGCGACATCGCCGAGGCGGTGGACGCCCTATTGCGCGGCTTTCCGCTGCCGCCGGAGATCCGTTCGCGTGAAGCTGACGGCCAGATACGGATCGAGAAAACCGCACCCAGCCCCCGCTCCAGGCCTGAATCCGAGTTCCGCATCGGTAACGGGACAACGACGAATGCCCTACGCCGGCCTTCCACCCCCTCTCCCGTTCCAGAGTCAGCGACCACTCCATATCCCGTCACCGAGCGGACACCGCTGCAGCCGGTGCGTGTCTACCCTTACGGCGTGGCGCGCAACCGCCTGATGCAAGCCGCCAAGCGGCTGGGCGTGCCGGCGATCGTGGCGCGCGAGGTCGGCGAAGCGAACGTGCTTGTTACGCTGCGCTCGTACTACCGCGACCGCCAACAGACGGTGATGGACGCCGAACATCGCGGCATGCCCATCTATGTTCTGCGCGCCAACACCGCCAGCCAGATCGAGCAATTCCTGAGCGACCTGTTCAACCTCTCCGAAGTGCAGCCCGCGCCAAGCGAGATGGAGAGCGTGGCTCAACAGACCCAGGCTGCCATCGCCGCGGTGCTCAACGGCGAGCGCTGGGTGGACTTGCCGCCCGGCCCGGCCGCTGTGCGCCGCATCCAACACGAGCTGGCGCGCCAGGCGGAGCTGGTCAGTCATTCCTATGGGAAGGAACCGCGCAGGCATGTGCGCATCTTTAGAGAGTAGAAGAGTAGAGAGAAGAGAGTAGTTCAATCATCTGCTCTCTATTCTCTACTCTCTGTTCTCCAATCTCTACCCTATGTTCATCACCTTCGAAGGCCCCGAAGGCTCCGGCAAAACCTCGCACATCCCCCCTCTCGTGGAATTTCTGAGCGAGAAGGGCTTTACCGTTTTCCCGACGCGTGAGCCAGGCGGAACTTCCATCGGCGAGCAGATACGCGAGGTGTTGCACAGCCTGAAAAACACCGAAATGCACGCCCGCACCGAGACGCTGCTCTACCAGGCGGCCCGCGCCCAATTCGTCGAGCAGGTTGTCCGCCCGCGACTGGATCGCGGCGAGATCGTCCTTTCTGATCGCTACGCCGATTCCACGCTTGCCTACCAGGGCTACGGCCACCAGCAGGATTTGGCGCAGGTGCACTCCCTGATCCAATATGCCACCGGTGGCCTCGTCCCTGACCTGACGGTGCTGTTGGATGTGCCCGTGGAAGTGGGATTGAAACGCAAGAAAAGGGCTGACGAGTGGAACCGGCTGGACGCCTATGACTTGGATTTCCATCGCCGCGTGCGCGCGGGGTATCTGGAGATGGTCAAGCAGGAGCCGGGGAGGTGGGCCGTGGTGGATGCAGGGAGGAAATGGGACGATGTACAGGAAGAGTTGAGGATGGTTATTCAAAAGCAGATATACAGATATAATTGAAGAATGGCGACGGCAACTGCATTTACTGTTCCACCGCTGAACAAACGCAAGCGCATCCCATCGCGGACAATTCGCGCGCTTGCAAAGCATATTGCAGAGAAATTCCAACCCGAAGAAATCATTCTATTTGGTTCGCACGCGTATGGAAAACCAACCGCGTGGAGCGACGTGGATCTATTGGTAGTAATGGAATCGCCAAAGGGGGAGGCAGAAACATCGCTTGAAATTTACAAGTCACTTCCTCCTATTAACTTTAGCCTTGATATCGTAGTACGCTCGCGTAATGTGATCGAACGGCGAAAAAAACTTGGGGATTGGTTCCTGATTGACGTTACCGAAAAGGGTAGGGTTTTGTATGAACGAGGTCACTAAAGAGTGGGTGGACAAAGCGGAAAATGATTTTGATGCCGCGGACTTAACTTTACACGGCAGGGAAGCGCCGATTATTGACGCGGTCTGTTTTCATTCCCAGCAATGCGCCGAGAAATACCTCAAGGCGTTTCTGCAGGAAAATCGAATTCGATTCGAGCGGAGGCACGAGTTGGCTCCGTTGTTGGATTTATGCCTTACAAAAGACAGCGAGTTCGAAGCCCTGCGGGGAAGCTTGGCAAGTCTGGAACAATACGCCGTATTGATCCGCTATCCTGGTTCGCGTGTTCCTGCAGAAATGGCAGAACAGGCTTTTTCAAAAACAAAAGGGGTGAGAACATTCATCCGAAAAAAGCTGGGATTGGAATAAAGGCTGTATATTAAGTTAAGACTGACAATCAGCTATTAACCAGGTGAGCAAGCAAATGATCCGCGTTCCCACCTCCCGCGCTCCCACCCATCCCGGCGAAATGTTGCTGGAAGAGTTTCTCGTTCCGATGGGCATCACCCAGCGCGAGCTGGCAGATTCCATCCACGTGCCGTACCAGCGCGTCAACGATTTGGTCAATGGGCGTCGGGGAGTCACCACCAGCACCGCGTTGCGCCTGGCAAAATTCTTTGGCACCTCGCCCGATTTTTGGATGAACCTGCAACTTCGTTGGGATTTGTATTTTGCCCAAGAGCAAGAAACGAGCATATTGCAGACGATACAACCGCACACCCCCATTCCAGCGTCAGCAGCGTAGAAAAACAAAAGCGCGACCAAGATGCTCACACGCACCCAGAAACACTCAGAGGCGTGACCATGCCCCAATCCTCTTCCCCCGTCCCCGCTCGCTTGTGGCTCAAACGCCTCTTCTCCATCCTCCTGCTCATCGTCATCATGGACGCGCTGCTCTTCGGCGCGGCCGGGCGGCTGGACTGGTTCAGCGCCTGGCTGCTGACCGGGTTGTATCTTGCCTTTCTGCTCGTCATCGTCTTTTGGGCCACGCGCAATGCGCCTGGGCTGATGGAGGAGCGCAGCCACGTTGCCAAGAATGTCAAATCGTGGGATAAAGTCATCACCGGCATCTACACCTTGTTGTTGCTCGCCCTGCTGGTTATTGCGGGATTGGACGCCGGTCGCTTCCGCTGGTCGGTCATGCCGTTCGTACTGCAAGGTGTTGGCCTGGTCTTGTTGGTTTTGGCGGGCATTGTCATTTGGTGGGTGATGTCGGTAAATTATTATCTCTCCCGCTATGCCCGCATCCAGGATGACCGCGGCCAACAGGTCATCACAGATGGGCCTTATCGTTACGTGCGCCACCCGATGTATGCAATGCTCGTTCCCTTTATGTTCGGCATTGCCTTTGTGCTGGGGTCGTGGTGGGCGCTGATTCCCAGTGGATTGATCGGTGTGTTGTACATCATCCGCACCGCCTTGGAAGACCGTATGTTGCAAGAGGAACTGCCCGGCTACCGCGAGTACGCTCAGAAGGTGCGCTACCGTTTGTTTCCTGGTATTTGGTGAACACTTTTAGCATGGTGTAGGTAAAATTTGGATACGATTGCCGTTCTCGATTTTGGCTCGCAATATGCCCAGTTGATCGCCCGCCGCGTGCGTGAGGCGCATGTCTACTGTGAGCTTTTCCCATGGGACGCCCCCGCTGACAAAGTATTGGCGCTCAAGCCGAAAGGCTTCATCCTTTCCGGCGGACCGAAATCCGTCTACGAGGCTGGCGCGCCGTATATCCAATCTTTCATTTTAGATTCCGGCCTGCCAATTCTGGGCATTTGCTACGGGATGCAGGCGCTAACCCACGCGCTGGGAGGTTGTGTCAATTCCTCCTTGGAACGTGAGTATGGCCCAGCCACCGTCGAGACACTACTCTCCAATCCTCTTCTCTCTACTCTCTCCTTTCCCGTCTGGATGTCACACGGAGACAAGATCACCGAGCTGCCGCCGGGATTTTTCGCCCTGGCAAAATCGGGCAATAGCCCCATCGCCGCCATGGGGGATGCGTCGCGGCATTATTATGGGCTGCAATTCCATCCCGAAGTACGGCACACTGAAGGGGGTGCAGAGATCTTGCGCCGCTTCGTGCTAGATATTTGCGGCGCAAGCCCGAACTGGACGCCGGCCTCGATCATCGAGGCAAGCGTGGAGCGCATCCGCGCCCAGGTGGGCGGGGAGCGCGTGCTGGCTGCTGTCAGCGGTGGGGTAGATTCATCCGTGGCTGCGGCGTTGGTTCACAAGGCAGTGGGCGACCAGTTAACGGCCATCTTCGTGGATACCGGCCTGCTGCGCCAGGGCGAGCCAGAGCAGGTGGTTACTACTTTCCGCCTTCTGCTGGGCGCAGAGCTGGTGGCTGTGGATGCCGCTGGAGAGTTCTTGAGGGCGCTGAAAGGTGTTACCAACCCGGAGCAGAAGCGCAAGATCGTTGGCGAGAAATTCATCCGCATTTTCGAGCGCGAGGCGCAGGCGATAGGTCAACCGCGCCTCCTAGTGCAGGGTACCATCTACCCAGATGTGGTCGAATCCAGCGCGCCGGAACGGAACAAGGCCGAACGCATCAAGACGCATCACAACGTCGGCGGGCTGCCGCAGGAAATGGCCTTCGCGTTGGTTGAGCCGTTGCGCTACCTGTTCAAGGACGAGGTGCGGGCGGTGGGCGAAGCGCTTGATCTGCCTCCAGAGCTGGTTTGGCGGCAGCCGTTCCCGGGGCCTGGACTGACCGTGCGCTGCCTGGGCGAAGTAACTGTTGAGCGGCTGGCGCGTCTCAAAGCTGCGGATGCCATCCTGCTTGCGGAACTGTCCGCCGCCGGACGCATGGGCAAGAGCGGGGATACGTCGCAAGCCTTCGTCGTCTTGCTGCCGGTGCGCTCGGTGGGCGTGATGGGCGACCAGCGCACGTACCAGGAAGTTGCTGCCATCCGCGCCATTGTCACCGAGGATTTCATGACCGCCGATTGGGCGCGGCTGCCGTATGAGCTGTTGGCGCGGGTGGCAAATCGCATCGTTAATGAGGTGCACGGAATCAACAGAGTGGTGTATGATATAACCAGTAAGCCGCCCGCAACGATCGAATGGGAATGAGGCGATTTACGGTTTTGGAATTACGATTTATGATTGACGATTGGAGAATGAAGGATGACGAACGCAATTGAACCCACCAAACCAGCCCAGCCCGAAGCCCGCAGCCTTATTCCGGCCGCTCCGATTCACCCACTGGCGGCGTTGACGACTATCGTGTTGGATAACATCTTCGGGTGGTTCGAAATAATCGATCCGTTGGCGTTGGTTTTTACCAGCCTTTCGATTGGCGCGGTTGGCTTCCTGACGACGATGTTCGTGCAACGTTACCTGGCAAAGGAAGACTGGGGCGCCTCAGTTGCCAAGGGAATGGTGATGGGCGTGCTGGCCGGCGTGCCTTTCCAGGTGACAGGTACAGCCATTGGTATCCCGCTCCTGGCTTGGGCCGGCTTGCACAAGTGGATCAAGCTGCCGCAGAAAGCCGGTCAGGAGCAACTGCCCTCGCCTGAGCCAATCATCGAAGCGGAAGTCCGCCAGGTTGTTGACCAGCCTTTAATTAACGAGAAACAAAACCAAAGTTAGCGTGCGTAAACTTACGCCATCTCTCCTGCTGGTTATACTCTTTATTGGGGGGCTGACATTACCAGCCCGCGCCCAGGGTGCGGCGCGGGTCGAACTCTACGATTTGCAAACGGGCAGTTTCCCGACGATGACCGCCACGCTGGATGTCTTTGACGCTGCTGGCGGTTTCGTTACTGGCCTTAACGCAGGCCAAATCAGCGTGCTCGAAGATGAACAGTCGCGTCCGCTCGATTCTCTTCAGGAGCTACAACCGGGCGCGGGGTTCGTCATTGCCTTCAACCCTGGGCCGGTCTTCGCCAACCGCGACGCCAACGGGGTCTCGCGCTGCGACAAGCTACTCGCCGCGCTGCACGACTGGGCATTGGCGCGTCCGGCTCTCCTGTCCGACGATGTGAGCCTGGTCACTACCGACGGGCTGACCTCGCTGCACATGATGGAGAGCCGCGTCTTTCTCAATACTTTGGTTGCTTACCAGCCCCAGCCACGCACGATAACCCCCTCGTTGGGCGTACTTTCCCAGGCGCTCGATATTGTCGCCGGGCCGGCAGCCCAATCCGGTGCAAAGCGGGCGATCCTTTTCGTCACGCCGCTGCCAGATTCTGACATGCTTGCCACCCTGCAAAGCCTGACAGCGCGCGCTGTCCAGTTGGGCATACACGTCTATGTCTGGATGGTCGCTCCGAAAGATTTCTTCTTCACCAGCGGCGCGACCGCGCTCAAAGACTTGGCTATCCAAACCGGTGGTCTGGCTTTTGCGTTCTCAGGGGTTGAAAACCTTCCAGACTTGGAGACTTACCTCGCTCCGTTACGCCACACCTATACTTTGACCTATACCTCGGGTATCCATACTCCAGGCAGCCACAAGCTGGCAATACAAGTTGCCGTGAACGGGCAGACGTTAGTTTCGTCACCTGTTTCCTTCGACATGAATGTGCAGCCGCCGAACCCAATCCTGGTCTCGTTACCAGAGCAGATCACCCGGCAGAGCGTGGAGGCGCTGACATCTGGCGCGCTGATGTTCGCGCCATCCAACCACGTTGTCGAGATCATCATCGAGTTTCCCGATAACCACCCGCGTCCGCTCGTCCGCACCATATTGTACGTGGATGGAAAGATCGCCGCGGTGAACACGACCGCGCCGTACGACAAGTTTACCTGGAACTTGGGTGGCTTCACTTCCAGCGGACAGCACAATTTGCAAGTCGAGGCGGTAGATATCTTGGGTTTGAGTAAGGTCAGCTTGGGTGTGCCGGTCACGGTTACGGTCATCCAGCCGCAGCGCGGTTTACAGGTTTTCCTAATGCACAACCAATTGTGGATAGCGGGAGGCGCGGTGTTGTTGGCTGGGGCCGCGCTGGCGCTCATATTGGTCGTAGGTAGCAGGTCACGCCGCGTTTCGGGTGCGGCTCGCCGTCAGGAGCGAAGGAAAAGCCTTGATCCGGTCACCCAGCCCATCCTCCCGCGCACCGAAAAACGCGCGGCAGCTCTGCCGTGGGCGCAGCGAGGCAAATCCGCGCCGGCTTACCTCGTCCGCCTGAAAGGGGACGGACAGCCGGTCACCGCGCCGCCCATCCTATTGACCGGTAGCGAGATGACCTTTGGCGCCAGCCCAACCCAGGCCACCCACGTGCTGGACGATCCCTCCATCTCGCCGCTGCATGCCCGTCTCAGGCGGGAGCAAGATGGCGAGTTCTATTTACAGGATCAGCATTCCACCGCCGGAACGTGGGTTAACTATGATGCGCTCACAGAAACATCGCCGCGACGTCTCCAGCACGGTGACATCATTCACATGGGGCAATTAGCATATCGATTCCTGCTGAACAAGCATCCTGAAAAGCCCAAACCGCGCATTATTCAAACCTGACAACGAAGGTTTAGCGAAAAAACGAATGGCTATCGGTTTCGTTGTCGATGTATTTCCCCGAAACCCATCCAGAGCGCTTTACGTATATCTGCCTTGGAGGCATAAATGTCCACAGTCAAACATCACACACATACCCCCTGGTATCTCTGGCCTTTCGTCGCTCTTTGGAAGCTAATGACCGGCATCATGGCTTTCACCGGGCGGCTGGTGGCGGTCATCCTTGGCCTGGTGTTGATGATCGTCGGCGTGGTGGTCAGCCTGACGGTTGTCGGCGCGATTGTCGGTGTGCCGCTGGCGATCGTCGGTCTCTTGCTGACACTGCGAGGCTTGTTCTAGCAGAATCTAGCAGGAACCCGTTTTCTTCGCGAAGCACCCCCGAAGGGGGCAGAGAAAACGGGTTCCTTTTGCTTCTTTACCTATGAAGCCAGCGCCACGCTTGTTAGAACTCCGAGGATCAGTACCACAACAACTACAAAGAGAACCAAGCCATACAACCACAGGCCCAAGAAACTGAAAACCATATCCACAAGGATGAAGGCCGTCAAACAGATCATCGCGCGAATGGCGGTTAGCGTTCTCCCTTTCAGTGGACTTCCACCCATTACCCATAGGCCGATCCCGCCAAGCAGGCCGACCAGGCTCAACGCCAGTAATATTCCGAAGACCTGGCTGCCGTTGAGCAAAGGCACTTTCAGCACCAGGGTGCCGCACCATCCCTCCCGCAGGGGTGCATCGCCGTAGGGATAGACCAATACTTTTGCCAGGATCAAGTTCCCGAGAGCTACATCTTCCGAAGTCACTGTCCACGTCAGTTCTTTGGTTTCACCTGAAGCAATCGGTGTGATCGTCTCGACGGTCCGGATCGGCAGGCTGCTGATATAAATCCGCGTCTTGGCCTGCACTGTCTTATTCGAATGGTTGGCAAGATCCGCACGGATGACTCCCGTCTCCGTCGCCGTCATCAGCACGGGGCAGTGCAGGGTGGTGAGCGAGTGATCAGCCATTTTCCCAAAGCCGTAAAAAGTTGCTTCCAGGTCTGACCAGGCGCCGGCCCCTGCCAGGAACATGCCGGCCAGAAGGCCGAGCGAAAAGAGGCTGAGCGCCAAAATGCGAATGGTTTTTTTGTTGTCTGTCATTTTCGTACCCAATTTATCCAGCACGGCATCTCGACAGCCCCTCTTCTGTGACAAGGTACTGTACGGGAATATCATGATGGTGATGAGGAATCTGATCTAATTGGAGGGCGCAATAAGTAACGCCCGCGCTGACGCCGGCGAATCCCGCCAGGAAGCGGTCGAAGAAACCGCCGCCGTAACCGAGCCTCCAGCCTTGGTTGTCGAAGGCCAGACCAGGCACCAATGCCAATTGGATCTGTTCCGCGGCAACAAATGGCAGGTCCGCGGCCGGTTCGAGCATTCCGAACGGGTGCCGAACCAGCCGCGCCGGATCGTAGGCGTGGAAGCTCATGCGGCCATCAGGCTGGATGCGCGGCAGCAGCCAGCGCTTCCCTGGCGCATGATCCAACAACGGACGCAGGTCCACTTCGCCGCGCATCGGTAAATAAGTCAGGATGGCATCCGCCTCTTGAAATAGCGACCAGGCTTCGATGTGCCCACAGATTACCGCGCTAGCCTGCCTTTGGAAGTCTGCGCCGAGGGCAGTACGCTTCTGCCGGCATTGCGTCCGCAACTGCTTCTTAGCCTCTGGAATGGTATCTGGCATGCTCTGAATTATAACCATTGTTGGTATATCGCGTGCAAAGCCGGAGTGCAAAATCTCCAGATTTTACAGACCCGAACCAGAAATAAAAAGGCTCTCCGGGTGTATTCCGAAGAGCCTGTCGTTTTTTCCCTTACCCTATCAGTTCATAGTTCTGGTCATTTCGGCAGCTCGCCCGGTGTGAGCAGGGCTTTCGGTTCCTTGAGGCGCGCCCCCAAGAACAGGCAAAGAACCAACAGCACGATCAATGCCAGCAGCGAGACAGTCATCGAGCCGGTCGCCGGGGATTTGAGGCTGTCCATTGCAAAGATGAAAATGATGCCTGAGATTTGTCCCATCAGCAGGAGCAGGCCGTTCGAAGTGCCTTCCGGTGTAGGGTAGGTCACTTCGGCCCCATACTGGAATCCGATGGGGCCGGCGCTCAACAGGAAGAAACCCAGGACGAAAGCTGCCACGAGTAGGAGCCAGTAAGCTGTAGAGTATGTGATCCCAACCAATCCCACGGTCGCGCCCCCAATGGCCGCAAGGATGAAAGGCGCCCGCTTGCGGAAACGGTCTGAGAGGGTCGGCAGCACCAGCGCGCCGACGATGCCCCCGGCGATCATCAAGCCGCCAACGAGACCGGCCTGTGTGCTGGTGAAACCGCGCGGTCGGAGGATGTCCTCGATCCAGGTCGTAACCGAGTTGAACGCGCCCAGGCCAATGAAGAAGATGACCATGAGCAAAATGAAATTCCGTTCGCGGAAGGTCTGCTTGAGGCCGTCCAGCACCAGCGAGCGCACTTCCATCCCAGGTGGGCAGGGTGGCGTTGCCGGGCGTTCCTTGGCAAATCCAAAAAAGAGCAGCGCGGCAACCACCGCGGCGATCCCGTAGGCGACCAGCATGTGGACGATGCCAGCATGGAGAGCGAGATAAGGGGTAAGCACCAGTCCCAGTAGGATGCCTAGATACATCGCCAGCGACCCCAACCCGGAGGCAGTGGCGCGCTCGTTGACCGGGAACCAGCGCGCTGCCACAGTGGTCACGGCGTTGAGCAGGAACGGCTGCCCGATGGCGATGCCGATCTGGGCGACCAGCACCCAGGTATAGCTCTCCGCGACGAGGCCGCGCATCAGGCCAAAGATCCCGGTCAGTGCCGCGCCGATGCCGACGCCGAGGCGCAGCCCGTATGTGTCGATCGCCCAGGAGGCCGGGATCGAGATGAATAGGTAGACGATCATAAAACACATCGAAAGGATGCCGATGCTCAGGTCCGAAACGCCGTAGAATTTGGCCGCGTCGCCGGTGATCGCGGCGAATGTGATCCATAGAAGCTGGTTGACAGCCACGATGACCATGAAAGCCACCAGCACGATCCAACGATAACCATATACTTTGTAGGTGTCCTTTTTCATGCGGAAGCCTCCTCAGAGCGTAGGATGAACAAGATGTTACAAATGTGCAAACCCCAGATCAAGGTGGGAGTTTCTTGATGGAAAAAGCCAGTTCTGGTGTATACTAATTAGGAAGAATCTTTATCCGAAACCCCTAATTCTGGAGGCGCTATGAAAAAAGCATTTGCTATCCTGTTCGTCCTGGCATTGGTCACGCAGGCATGCAATTTTTCGCCAGTCTCCACACCTGCTGGCGGAGGCGGAGGAGAGCTGCCGAGCAACGTGCTATTCTTCGACGACTTTTCCAAAACTAGCAGCGGCTGGGACCGGCGGAACGACACCGACGTGGTGACTGATTACGCCAATGGCGGGTACCGCATATATCTTGATAAAGAGAATTATGACGTTTGGGCCAACCCGAGTAAATCCTTCCCAGGTGATGTGCAGGTCGAGGTGGACGCCACCAAGACCGCCGGGCCGGAAGACAACGATTTCGGCGTTATCTGCCGTTACCAGGACACGAGCAACTTCTATTTCTTTATCATCAGCAGTGATGGTTATGCCGCCATCGGCATGTACAAGGATGGAAGCCAGCAGTTGATCTCTGGCGAGCAGATGGAGCAAGCGGAAGGGATCAACTCGGGCGCGACAACCAACCATATTCGAGCAGATTGCGTCGGCAGCGACCTGAAGCTGTACGCCAACGGCAACCTGGTGGCCTCTGCGACGGACAGCAGCTTCACAAGCGGCGATGTAGGCCTGCTAGCTGGTACCTTTGGCACAGTTGGCACCGACATCCTGTTTGATAACTTCTACGTCTACAAGCCGTAGTCTTGCACAGTTCCGCTTAAAAAAACATGAAGGGGTAAGCGGGAGATTTTGTTTCCTGCTTATCCCTTTCTTCTTACATGCTCTTGACCGATTGCGGGGAGGTCAATCAAATCGGACAACGAGACTGGAACGGAAAATCGAATTTCTCCCGTGGAAAGCTATTCGTTTATTCGCCAGCCATTCGTTGTCGAATTGTCAATGAGAAACCCATTCCCGCGTTCTTTCTTGTCGAAAGTGTGCGAACTTCGCAGGCCAAACAGAATTGCAATAAAGTAGACCAGGTAAGCAGCTACCTCGGTTAGTGAGGGGTCGCCGTTATAGCCGAACAGCGCGGCGAGCATCTGGCCGAGGGTGGTCTGTTCGTTCAGGAAGGGGTTGAGATTCCAGACATGCTCGATGATCGGCGGGATCCAACCGACTTCGTTAAATTCATGCACGCCGTGCGCCACCAAGCCGGCGGCAAAGAAGATGAGCAGCACGCCTGTCACTTGGAAAAAACGCCGTAAGTCAAGTTGGATCGTTGCAGCAAATAGCAACCAACCGAGCAGGATCGCTGTTCCCAATCCGAGCAGGGAGCCCAAGATCGTCTGGCTGGCGCCTGATGTGAACGTTGAGGCGGCCAGGAAGAGAGCCAATTCTACCCCCTCACGCAGCACGGAAAGGAAGGCCAACCCGAAAAGTGACCACCTGCCGCCCTGCGAGGCCTCTTGAACGCCAGCTTCCAGGTCGCTTTTTAGGGAGCGCGCCCGCCGGCTCATCCAAAAGATCACCCAGGTCAGGATACCCGCTGCCAGCAGCATGGTGAAACCCTCGAATATGGCTTCGCCTGGATCCTTCAATTCCAAGCCCAAATAGGTAAGCAGGATGGCCACCAGCAGGCTGAGCAGCGCCGCGCTAAGCGCGCCGCTCCAGACAGCAGTAGCCAGGCCTTGCCCGGTAACAACCGAAGAGCCGCTGCGACGGATCTGACGCAGCGCGCCCAGAACGATGCCGATGATCAGCGCGGCTTCGAGGCCCTCGCGCAGAGAAAGAATATAGGATGGGAGCATATCTACCTTTTGATGTAATATTTGATAATCATGGTCTAATATAGCTATTTTATCATTGCATTCTGGAAAGTAAAGGAATTCATCGAGAGCGCTGGGGCGAGATGGCCTTCTGGAAGTAGGGGCGGGGTTTCCCCGCCCCTACTTTCTCAGCGTCCTCGTGCGCTCTCCGTGGTAAAAATCGCTCTAAGGTAAAGATACACCTCCATCCAGGAAGCGGTTGCCGAAGCGTTACTTTTGTGCTACGATACCGGCATGACATACGCCGGACGAACTGCCCACCTAAAACCAGAAGGCGCTTACCAAGTACTTGCCCGCGCCCAGCAGATGGAAGCCAAAGGGAAAGCGATCATTCACCTGGAGATCGGCCAGCCGGATTTCGAGACTTTCGCCAACGTCAGCCTGGCGGGCATCCGCGCCATCGCCTCCGGCCGGACGCGCTACACGCCGCCGGCCGGCACGCCCTCCCTGCGCGAGGTCATCGCCGAGGATAGCGGACGGCGGCGCGGCATCCGGGTTCATCCTGATGAAGTCGTCATCAGTCCAGGCGCCAAGCCGAATCTCTTTTTCCCCACGCTGGCGCTTATTGAGCCAGGTGACGAGGTCATCTACCCTGACCCAGGCTTCCCCACATACGAGGCCATGATCCGCGTCGCTGGTGGTCTGCCAGTGCCGGTCCCCTTGCGCGAGGAGAATAACTTCTCTTTTGATTTGGAAGCCTTCGACCGCTTACTGAACGAGCGCACGCGGCTAATCATCCTGAATTCCCCCAGCAATCCCACCGGAGGCGTCATCCCGCCCGCCGACCTGGAACACATCGCCGACCAGGCGCAGCGTCACGACTGCTGGGTGATGTCGGACGAGATCTACGCCCGCATCGCCTACGATGGGCTGGCTGTGCCGTCCATCGCCTCTTTGCCGGGGATGCAGGCGTGCACGATCATCGTGGATGGGTTCTCCAAAACTTATGCCATGACCGGCTGGCGGCTTGGGTATGGTATCATGCCGCGCGAGTTGGCAGCGCGCGTCGGGTTGCTGCTGACCCACTCCATCGGCTCCACGGCCCAGTTCACGCAGGACGCCGGCATCGAGGCCATCCGCGGCCCGCAGGAGCAAGTAGACGTGGTCGTCGCCGAGTACCAGCGCCGCCGCGATGCCATCGTCGCTGGGTTGAACGCCCTTCCCGGCATCCGCTGCAAGAAGCCGCAGGGCGCGTTCTACGTCTTCCCCAACATCCGGGCAACCGGCATGACCTCGAACGCGCTGGCAGACTTGATCCTCGAACGCGGCCAGGTGGCCTTGTTGCCCGGTTCCTCGTTCGGCAAGTACGGCGAGGGTTACCTGCGCCTGTCGTACGCTACTTCGCTCGATACCATCGCCCGCGGCCTGGAGCGTATCCGCTCCGTTCTCGTATAATCCCATTTTCGGAGGAACACTTCATGTCACTCGACTTAACTGCCATCCGCAGCCAATTCGCTTCGCTCGACTGTCCGGACATCTTCTTCGACAACCCCGGCGGCACCCAGATTGCCGATCTATCCCGTGAGCGGATCAACAAATATCTCGTGGAATGCAATGCCAACCACGATGGCGCTTTCGCCACCAGCGTCGCCTCGGATGCCATTTTGGACGAAGCCCATCGCGCCATGGCGGATTTCTACAACGCCGCCGCGCCCGAGGAGATCGTCTTCGGGGCGAACATGACCACCCTGACTTTGCATATCAGCCGCTCCATTGCGCGGACCTGGAGCGCAGGCGATGCCATCGTTCTCACCCGCCTGGATCACGATGCCAACGTCACGCCCTGGGTGTTGGCCGCGCAGGATCGCGGCCTCGAAATCATCTGGGTGGACTTCCACCTCGAAGACGGCACGCTGGATATGGAGCAGATGCAGGCCGCGCTGAAGCGCCGCCCGCGCCTGGTCGCCGTGGGCTACGCCTCAAACTCTCTGGGGACGATCAATCCCATGACGCGTATTGTGAGCATGGCGCACGCGGCCGGCGCGCTCGTCTACGTGGACGCCGTGCAGTATGCCCCCCATGGCCCGATTGATGTGCAGAAGTTAGGCTGCGACTTTCTCGTCTCATCAAGCTACAAATTCTTCGGGCCGCACGCAGGCATTCTCTACGGAAAACGTGAGCTCTTGGAAAAGTTGTTCGCCTACAAGGTGCGCCCCGCGCCCAATTCCTTGCCCGGTAAATTCGAGACCGGCACGCAGAACCACGAGGGGATCGCTGGCGTACTGGGTGCGATCGAGTATTTCGAGTGGCTGGGGCGGGAGTTCGGCAGCGAGCACGAGGAGGGTTTGGCTGAGGATGGCTACGAAGGCCGCCGTCTCGAATTGAAGAAAGCTCTGATCGCCATCCGCGCCTACGAGTTCGAGTTGTCCCGCGCCCTGCTCACCGCGCTGCAATCCATCCCTGGCCTTGCCTTGTATGGCCTTGGCGATAATCGCCGTTTGGACGAGCGCGTGCCGACCTTCTCGTTCCGCATCAAAGATCTACCGCCTCGCTTGGTTGCGGAAAAGCTGGCCGAGGCCGGCATCTACGTCTGGAACGGGAACTACTACGCCCTCAACGTCACCGAGCAGCTTGGCTTGGAGGAGAGCGGTGGTATGGTGCGCGTCGGCGGTGTGCACTACAACACGCTGGCAGAAGTTGCCCGGCTGCAAGCCTTACTGACTGATATCAGCTCGAAATCATAATGAACCAAAACGAAGGAGCGCTGGAAAAAAGAATAGCTTGGGTTGACTACGCCAAAGGCATCGGCATCCTGCTCGTCGTCTATGGCCACCTCTTGAGCAGCGCCTATCACGCCGGCTTGCAAATCCCCGAACACTTCTTCGCGCTTTCGGATAGCATCGTCTATAGCTTCCACATGCCCCTCTTCTTCTTTCTTGCGGGGCTTTTCGTCGGAAGCAGCTACCGGAAACGCGGCGGGCGCGACTACTTGCTCGACAAGCTGGCGCGCATCGCCTATCCCTATTTTGTCTGGTCCATTCTGCAAGTGAGCGTCGAGGTGCTCTTCTCCAGCCAGACGCAAAAAGACGCCACACTCGCTGACATTCTCGCTATTCCTTACCGTCCCTGGGGGCAATTCTGGTTCATTTACGCCCTCTTCCTGATGCACCTCGTCTATGCCTTGCTTAACCGCTTCGGCAAGGTTACCATGCCCACGATGTTTCTCCTCAGTTTTGGATTGTTCTTCTTCCCGATTCAAGCTGACTATGCCGCGCTGACTGGTTTCTCCACCCAATTCCTTTTCTTTGTGACTGGTATCTTCCTTGGCAAATATCTACTCGATAGAGACTTGCCCGTCCTACCGCTTTGGGCTATTCTCCTGCTGTTTGCCTTCTTGACCGGGGCCGGCTACTATACCTTCGAGTATTTACTGCCTCCAACGCGCCTGACCAACGGCTCGCACCCTGTTTATTTCCTTTTCTTTTCGATCCTGGGCATCATGGCTTGTTTGAGTCTTGCAAGTTACCTTTCCAGGAAGAACATCCTCCAACCCTTCAAAACTCTCGGCAATTACTCCATGCAAATCTATTTGGCTCACATGCTGGCTGGCGTCGGCGCGCGCGTGATTCTTGTCTACGTTTTCCATTTGCAAAACTGGATTCTCCATATCGTCCTCGGCGTGACCGTTGCGCTGACCGCGCCGATCCTGCTGCAAAGAATATCCGACAAGCTCAATTTCCCTTATCTGTTCGGTAACCCGAAATTTCGATGATTTGTGTGCGCTCTCTAGCGCAAATACACGTTTTTCCAGAGATCCAATATGCTCTCAAGCATTTCCTCCCATTAAGCACGAACACCTGGGTGAGGGGGGCACCCAAGTGTTCGTAGCCCGAATGATACTCGAAACCCGCTAAAAGTCAAGGGTTCGCGTTCTACCAAATATAATGTTACCGAAGTAACATCGTTCCGTCAAAAGAAAAAGTTACCGAGGGAGCGATGGCCGAAACTGATCCGATGAGCGTAGCAGAGCGCCGGAAATATCTGCATAAGAT
>Ga0233425_10000253_pt1 | contig 141344 bp, 118 predicted proteins | sample Watercolumn_Towu_2_FD_181712 | JGI IMG/M metagenome (GOLD analysis project Ga0233425, IMG submission 181712) | Freshwater microbial communities from Lake Towuti, South Sulawesi, Indonesia - Watercolumn_Towuti2014_140_MG | ecosystem: Environmental > Aquatic > Freshwater > Lake | place...
AGATTGTACCGTCGCTCATCTGCACCACAGCCCGTCCGCTGCCATCGTCATAGACGTTGGCGATCCCATTGCCCGTCAGCCCCTGTTCGCCCTGTGGGCCGGTCATGCCCTGCGGACCGGGATCGCCGGCGGCGCCTTGCGGCCCGGCAGGACCGGGCGGGCCTTGCGGGCCGGCAGGAACGCCATCAATGAGAGTCTTGAGGCTGGTGAACTGGCTGCGAAGTTCTGCCGATGAGATGAGTGAGCCGGTAGCGGGAAGTGTTGGATTGAAAGGCATGATGTCTCCGTTGTAGTCGCGGCGCTCCGTCGCCGCGTTGTTCGATATTTCGCCGATGCCCCGCGCGCCGACGGAGCGGCGCGGCTACAGTGGCGGCGCGGTGAGACATCGCGCCCTACCAACGTCTGCTCCGGTAGGGCGGGCTGTCCCTAGCCCGCCGCGTTATGTTACGGCACCACAATCTCCTGTGTTGGACTCGGCTGTGCTTCGCCCGCATCATTCGCGGCTACGATTTGCACTTTCACCGTTTGGCCGGTCGTGAAGCCCGTCAGGTTCACTGAGAGATCGTGCACCGGGTCGCGCGCCACAAACTTCTCATCCACGCCGACAATCTGCACAAACGGACGATAGCGCGTGGCGCGGACGGCGCGCGGCCAGCCTGCCACGATGATGCCCGCCGTGCCCGGCGTCAGCGTCAACGACTCCACCGGCATCGGCGTATCAGGATCGGACGGCATACTGAGGCCGAAGGCGTGCCAGCGCGAGTCGTCATCGGCCAGCAACGTATTGAGTTCGCTGATGAGGTCGCGGGCGCGTTTGCGGAGAGCTTGCAGCGCGGTGTTGCGCGCCTGTTTGGCCGCAGTCTGCGCATCCTCCTTCTGTCCCAACGCGTCGCGACCGTCTGACAACGCCTGAAACCGGGTCTCGGCAAGCGCCGCCGTTACGCCCATCGCGGCAACCTCGTGGGCGGGGACGTTCGTGAAATAGATTTTCAACGACGCGCACAGGTTCATCCGTTTCTCCTGCGTCTTCGGCACTGCCGTGGAGTTGTCGGGGAAACCCGTTGGTTCCCATTGTGTGCTCCAGTAGTTGCCGAGAAAACTCGTCAACACCTTGCGCGCCTTGCCGAGGAACGTCATCGCCGCCTCGTCGGCTACCTGCAAGGCGTCCATCGCATCCTGCCGATTGTCCTTGGCCGTGCCGAGCGTGGCCTCGGCGGTGCGCAGGGTGGTAATGGCTGCGCGCATATCGGCTTCCTTGTTATGTTGGATACCGATGGCCATCTCATGGAGGTGACAGCCGTCGGCCATGTCTTCGGCAAGAGCGAGTAGTTCCTCTTGCGATTCGGGGACTGGATTGCCTGCCATACGTCTTCCTTTCTTTGGTTGGTGGGTTGGTGACGACGCGTCATACAGCGCGCCAGAGTCAAAAAAAGTTGCTTCGTAATAGGGCATCGGTTCAGCCCTTTTCCGCAGTCCAGCCCGGACTCCGGCACGTGGTTCGGAAGACTTCCGAAACTCCTTCGGACGACCCGATCCCCCTTCGGAAGACTTCTCCAGCGCTTCCGAGTGTCCCGACAGCGGTAGCGCACACTTCCGCGACGCCTTCGGGCATCCCGCAAGCCCTGCGGAAGACTGCGCGACCGCCCTCGGACATCCCGACAGCCCTTCGGAAGAGTTCCTGACCGTCTCCGGATGTCCCGGCAGACCTCCAGCACTCTTCTGGAACGCCTTCCGGCTCTCCGGCTGGCAAGAAAATGAAGATTTCCGAGGGAAACCGCAGATTTCGGGTGCTGGCGCAGGCCGTTTTCATGCGGGCGACATGAAAGCACAGACTGGCCGAAAGCGGTCGTCCGATATATCTGACGGTTAGCCGGCCACCATTTTATCCACGACCCGGGAGAATCGGCTCCAAGTCAGTTCGAGGCTAAACACGATCTTGGACAGGAGGAAAAACGTGGGTACGGATCGACCGGTTTCGACCCGCCAGAGCATATCCCGCGAAATCCCGGCGCGTAGAGCCACGACATATTGGCTGAGTCGCCGCGCTTCGCGCAATTGGCGGAGAGCGAGGGGCAAGATGCTCCGGCTGCGCTCCGCGTAAGCCGCTGTCCGTTGCCGGTACGCGAGACAAGCTGCCGAGAACGGCAGGTTCGCGTTTGGCGGCTTGGCCGATTGGGTGAGCATGATTGGTTTGCTGTCGGTTCGTTTGGAGTGATGTGTTTTCATACCCGGAATAATCCCCGCCACTCGTCCCCCAAGTTCAAGCCCGAACCGTTAAAAAGAAGATTGGCGATACTTTCGGCTTGGTCTGTCCCTTTTTCAATTGGCTGGGGAAGCACAACCGGCTAGAGTTACCGACATGGCAGTACTTCAGAGAGAACTTCAGTTCGTCAACACAGAGCGGAAATTGCAGCAACCGCCGGCTGCCGTTCCGATTGACGAATTGTTCCCGGAAGCGGAAGCCAACGAACTTGCCAAGCTGGAGTCGTACAACAAAAATCTATTCCGGCCAAACACGTACTTGCACAAGTGGTGGGCGCGACGGTCTGGCGTAACGTTTCGTTTTATCCTCAAGCAACTCATATCAGATGCCGAGCGCCGCGACTACTACGCGCCGGGCGGACTTGAGGGCATTACGGTGCTCGACCCGATGATGGGCGGCGGCACTACCTTGCATGAAGCGATTCGTCTTGGCTCGAACGTGATCGGCTATGACCTCGACCCGATTCCGGTTTTGCAGGCCCGTGCTTCATTGCAAAATATACCGGTCGAAGAAAAACAGCAGGTGTTTGGGGAGTTTGTCCGGGCACTCGAAAAGCGGTTGCGACCGTACTTCAAGACCAAATGCCCAACGTGCGGTGAGCCGTGCGAGGTTCAATTCATCCTTCACGCTGTACGCCGCTCGTGTGATTGCGGCGAAGCGCTCGTTGTCGATTCCTTCTTGCTCAGAGAAGAACCGACTGAGGGGCGCAAACACACGTTGCTTCAAGATTTCTATGCGGACTTGAAGCTCAAGTGTGGCCGGAAAACTTGGCGACTTTTTGAGAAAGAGAAAGCTGACTGCAACATATGTGGCAAAACACTTGCGAATTGCACGGAGATCGCTTTTCCAGAGCGGTACGTGCCCCTTATCACGGTTGGTTTCTGTTCCTCTCACGGTCAGTTTTTCAAGGCCATCAGCAAAGAAGAATTAGAGGCAATCGAGAAGTCCCGGCGAGTTGCGGCACGCGCCCTCTTGCCAAAGTCTGATTCACTCCGAATTTTGCGCGGCCCAAAGTCTGGCGACTTGTTGAGCAAGAACATTACAAGCTACGCCGAGCTGTTCACTCCAAGACAAATCCTCTATATCGCGACAGCGAAGAAGTTACTCGCTGAAGCTGACCCGACACATCGGGTATGGCTGGCGCTCCTTGTTTCCACCTCGCTGGAGTTCAACTCGATTCTGACCGGCTACAAAGGCTCGGACAAACGAAGGGCTGGCGCGATCCGTCATGTCTTTTCGCATCATGCCTATTCGTTCCCTTACACGTTCTTGGAAAGCAATCCGGTCTTCTCCCAGAAAACTTCCGGGACGTTGCGACGACTTTTTGACGACCGTGTAAAAGATGCCGGCGAATGGGCGGCAACACCTATCGAACGTCAACCCACGACGCAAGGCTGGCGAAAGGTGAGGGTCTTTGGCGAGACGGATTGCGGCGTCCAATGCAAAGATGTCGGCGAGTTCACCGGACACAGTCAACGATTCATCGTTCAGCAACGCGATTCTTCCAAGATGCCCTTAGCCGATAGTTCGGTGGACTTTGTTATTACCGACCCACCGTATTTTGACAGCGTTCAGTATAGCGATCTATCGCATTTCTTCCGTGTCTGGTTGCAGTGGTTTTTGCCTGATGAAGCTGATTGGCACTTCGCGCCGGTTTCTTCTGCTGTTGCTGAAACCGAAGACGAAGCAGAGAAGTACCGAACAGTACTCGGTGCGATATTCAGTGAGGCCAACCGGGTTCTACGGCGTCCGCATGGTCGTCTAGTTTTCACTTTCCATCACTGGCGAGCCGATGCGTGGATTCAACTCACGCTCGCGTTGAAGTCAGCGCGTTTCCGGCTGGTCAACACATTCACTGTGCATTCTGAGAATCTCATCTCTGTTCACATTCGTCAGTTGAACGCTCTAAAGCACGATTCAATCCTTGTTTTTCAACCGGCTGATCTTGTCTCCGATGGAAACCGTTTCGAGTTGATTGAATCCGTGAAGACAGATGACAGCTTCACATTCTGCCGGGATTGTGCTCGCCTGCTTGGTTTTTGTTTAGAGCGTGGCCTTGAAGATTTTGAGATCGAACGCATATGGCGTAACGCGCTAGGAGGTTGAATAGATGCCAAAACCAAAATTCCCGTCGGAGATTTTCGGATTTCCGCATTACAACACAACAGCGAAAGCGAAAGATGCTCGGGCGAGGCACTGGTGTCCGTTCGTCGATAAGGTATGCTACAAGCAAAGCCGGCTGATTAACTATCCGTTTGGAGTTTGCACAGCGCACGCCAACGACCAAGAGATTGCGCTATGCCCGCGCCGATTCCTCGATGGTCATACCGTTTTCACCGACATCGCACAGCATCATTTCAAAACCACCAGTGACATTCTCGTTTTCTCAGAGGTCGGCCTAACTGACATTGGGAATTTCGATTTCGTCATGGTAAAGCACAAGCCAATGTCTGCCGAGATTGAGGATTTCGTCGCGATTGAATTTCAGACCGGTCAAACCACAAACACCGGCAAACTGGTTCAAGGATTGCGCGACTTCATGGCCGGCAAGAGCATCGTTTATCAAACGTATGGATTTGGCCTGAACTTCTTCGACATTTGGAAGCGAACGTTCACGCAAGTCCTGAACAAAGGCGTGATCATGGAGAACTGGAAGAAGAAAATCTACTGGGTGATTCAGGAGCCGGTGTACAGGTTTTTCGAGTCCAAGTATGGCCTGCAAAGCCTGACGTATAAACCGCGACACTCGACAGTGTTTGCTTTGTACGACCTCACGCACGGCAAGCAATCCTTCGATTTGAAAGCCAGCCGGAAAGTCTCAGCGTCAATGGATGACCTTTTCGACGCACTGCGGCACGGCCAGAAAATACCGCCGCTTGAAGTTTTTCTCGCTGGACTAAAGAACAAAATCCAAGCCGAAGCGCAAATCTCGCTCCATCTTGGTCGGCCATCCAGAACAGCCCTATTGGACGTGAAACCGCCAACGGCATCAGGCAAGGTTCGCGAAACGGAAGCTGATGGCGAGAACGATGATCTTTTTGGCAATGAAGAGAATGAGAGTTAGCCGTCACTCGCTGAACGGCAGATTTTGTCATTCCGAATCTCCGGCGAAGTTGGTACAAGGGGGGCATGGCCAGAAAACCATTGTTGCCGCCGCCGTCCGGCGGAAGTTGCAGTAGCCGAAGGACGACAGAGATGTTTCGATTGCCGCACACGACAGCGGCGCCTCATCGGATTCGGCTTGCTCAACATGACAGTAGAAAATGCCCAAGGATGAAGGCGGCGTCATGATCGTACCCACGCTCTCACCCATGCGGGAAATGAAGACGCGCGGGACGCCGTTGTCAGAACAGCAAGAGGCGGTGCTGCGCTTGGTCGAGGAGGACAAGTTGATCTACGTGCAGGTCTGTGCGCGCCTCGGAATATCAATGAGCGACCTGCGGGCGCTGTATTGGACGGCGAAGATGATGCGGGCGGATTTTGCCCGGCATGGGACGAATGGGTTGTGGTTCTTGCCGGGACGGCCCCGCTATGCCATCGAGTGGATCGGTCTCACGACGCGGACCAAGGCCAAGGCGGCCATCGCTTCGGGCAGGCTCGTCTGGGATGAGAAGCAGAAGAAAGTCATTTACAAAGGCACGCGCGTGCGAAACCTGGGCTGGAAGAGTTGGCGCATCCTGCAGGAATGGGTGTCTGATGATTGGACAAGAGTGCGCAAGGACACTGGTCAGCCAAACCGGAAAACGGAAGCCGAGCGGGGCGAGACGCGGTTCTCCGCAACCTGAGCACTGATAGCGGACAGCCACTCGGCAGTCCTCCGTTCCCGCCAACCTCGCCGCCGCCGCTGGAACAACGTCCCGCCTACGGCGGGCAAGTCCTCCTGCGGAGGACAAGCCACGCCTACGGCGCACAAGTCCTCCTGCGTGTCTCCGCGTTCTCCGTGCCTCCGTGGTGAACACTCCGCTCCTTCGCGTCTTCGCTGTTGACTGAACGTTCCGAAGATTGAAACTCGGCAGCAAATCGGCTATCACAGCGGCTATGAAACGCTTTCTCCTCACCGCCCTGCTGCTCGTCGCTTTGCAAGCGGCCACGTCGGCCGCCGATGAACTGGCGAAGAACTTCGCCTCGCCGCCGGCGTCGGCACGTCCGTGGGTTTATTGGTTTCCGCTCGACGGGAACATCTCCAGCAACGGCATCACCGCCGACCTCGAAGCGATGAAACACGTTGGCATCGGCGGCGTGCTTTACATGGAGACCGACCAAGGCGCACCGAAAGGGCCGGCGCTGTTCGCGGGGCCGCTGTGGCGCGACCTGTTCAAACACATCTGCAACGAAGCGAACCGGCTCGGTTTGCAAGTGAACATGAACAACGACGCCGGTTGGTGCGGCAGTGGCGGCCCTTGGATCACACCAGAGCTTTCGATGCAGGTGATTGTGTGGAGCGAGACAAACGTAGTCGGTGGAACGCGCTTCGATGCGACGTTGCCACAACCGAAAGCGACCAAGGATTTCTATCGCGACATTGCCGTGTTCGCGTATCCGACGCCGGCGACCAATTACGTCATCCCGCACATTCGCGGCAAATCCGCCGCGGTGCGCGAAGAGGTTCCTTTGCGCACGACGTTTCCCTCGACAGAGGCAGCAGTCCAGCGTGAGAGCATTCTGAATCTTACTGCCAAGAATGGGCGGCTCACGTGGAACGTTCCGACCGGCAACTGGACGTTGTTGCGCGTTGGCCACACGACGACCGGCAAGGACAATCATCCCGCGCCGCTCGAAGGCCGTGGACTGGAGTGCGACAAACTCAGCAAGGAAGCGGCGGAAGTTCACTTCAACGGTCTCATGGGCAAACTGATCGCCGACAACAAACGGCTCGTCGGTGAGAAACGCACGCTCGTCTCGACGCACATTGACAGTTGGGAAGTCGGCTCGCAGAACTGGACACCGAAATTCCGCGCGGAGTTCCGACGATTGCGAGGTTACGATCCGTTGCCGCTGTTGCCGGTGATGAGCGGGCGTGTGGTGGACAGCATCGAGGTCTCGGAGCGGTTTCTCTGGGACGTGCGTCAGACCGTTAGTGATTTGTTGTGCGAGAACTATGCCGGCCATTTCCGCACGCTGGCGCACCGGAACGGGCTTCGTCTTTCCATCGAAGCGTACGACACGCCGCCGTGCGATGACCTGACGTACGCGGGTCGCGCCGACGAACCGATGGCGGAGTTCTGGTCGTGGGGCATCGGCGACAACCAATGGTTTGCAGCGTACAGTTGCACCGAGATGGCGTCTGCCGCTCACGTTTATGGACGACCGATTCTCGGCGCGGAGGCGTTCACGGCGACGAACCTCGAGAAGTGGCAGGGTCATCCGGCGAACATCAAGGCGCTTGGCGATTGGGCGTTTTGCGAAGGCATCAACCGTTTTGTGTTTCACCGCTATGCGCTCCAGCCGTGGACGAATCCGGATCGCCCGCCCGGCATGAGCATGGGGCCGTGGGGCCTGCACTACGAGCGGACGCAAACGTGGTGGGAGATGTCGCGCGGCTGGCACGAGTATCTCGCGCGTTGCCAGTATCTCTTGCAGCAAGGGCTGTTCGTCGCCGACATCTGTTTCCTCGCGCCGGAAAGTTCGCCGCAGCGGGCGAAGTCGCCGGTGAAATCCGGCTATGAACGCCCCGGTTACAACTTCGATCTTTGTCCGCCGGAAGTTGTGCTGACCCGGATGTCGGTGAAGAATGGGCGGATCGTGTTGCCCGACGGCATGAGCTACCGGATGCTGGTGTTGCCGCAGGTCGAGACGATGACGCCGCGGCTGTTGCGGAAGATTCGCGACCTCGTCAAAGCGGGCGCCACTATCGTTGGCATGCCGCCGAAGAAATCGCCGAGCTTGCAGGGTTATCCGCGGTGCGACGAGGAAGTGAAGGCTCTCGCGCGCGAGTTGTGGGAGGCGAGTCCGCGCCGTGTCATTTGGCCGACGGAGATGCAAAAGAAACCTGATGAACCCTACGAAGGCACGGCGGCGTTCACCACGGCAAAATGGATTTGGTTTCCTGAAGGCCGACCCGAGCGCAGCGCGCCGCCGGGCACCCGACACTTCCGTCGCACGGTGAACGTGAGCGGCGAGGTTGCCTCCGCGCGATTGGTGATGACTGCTGACAATACGTTCGAGTGTTGGGTCAACGGTCAGTCCGCTGGGAAGGGGCACAACTTCCACACCGGTTACTCGATGTCCGTCGGCCGACTGCTGAAACCCGGAGCGAACCTCATCACGGTCAAAGCAGTGAACACCCTCGACACACCGAATCCCGCGGGGCTGGTTGGCGCGCTCAGCATCAAATACCGCGATGGCCGCATACAAGATGTTCGCACCGACGCAACCTGGGAGGCGTCGCAAACGGAAGCGGGAGACTGGAAGCCCGCAATGGAACTTGGTCCACTTGGCATCAAGCCTTGGGGTGACGTGCAGGAAGGTCCGGAAGGCGTGGATGACATCCCCGACATCGCCATCCCCAGCCGTCTGCTGGCCGAGATGGGTGTGCCGCCGGATTTCAAGGCGTCGGTGAACATCCGCTACATCCACAAACGGATCGGCGAAACAGACTTTTACTTCGTCGCAAACCCGGAGCCGAACGAAGTGGAGGCGACGTGCGAGTTCCGCGTCACCGGCAAACAACCGGAACTCTGGTGGCCGGACACAGGACGGATCGAGGCTGTTGCGTACGAGCAGAAAGACGGTCGCACGCGCATCGCGCTGCGATTCGATCCGAGCGGTTCGGTGTTTGTGGTATTTCGGAAAAGTACTCGTCTCGCTCCGCGAGACGACCTCACGCGGAGCGTGAGGAGTACTCTGTCCGGGCCATGGCAAGTGACATTCGATCCGAAGTGGGGCGGCCCGGCGAAGCCCGTGACCTTCGAGACTCTTGAAGACTGGAGCAAGCGTCCCGAAGACGGAATCAAGTACTACTCCGGCACGGCAATCTACAGCAAAGTCTTCAGTCTTCAGTCCTCAGTCCTCAGTCATCGGATTTGGCTCGATCTCGGTCGTGTGGAAGTGATGGCTGACGTGACGCTTAACGGTAAATCGCTTGGCATCCTTTGGAAGCCGCCGTATCGCTTGGAGATAACCGACGCGCTCAACGATGGCCCCAACACACTCGAAATCAAAGTCGTCAACCTCTGGATCAACCGGCAGATCGGGGACGAGCAGTTGCCCGAAGATAGCGACCGCAAACCGAACGGCACACTCAACTCATGGCCGGCGTGGCTGGCGGAAGGGAAGCCCAGCCCCAGAAGACGCTACACGTTCACGAGTTGGCGGCTTTGGAAGAAGAACGATCCGCTTGTCCCGTCCGGCCTGCTTGGTCCGGTCACGATTCTCGAATCGAGGGAGCAAGAGTGAACAAGATAGTTCTACTGTTGGCGTTCGCGCGAATTGTCGTCGCGGCTGATGATTTTGTCACGCCCCCGGCGTCGGCGCGTCCGTGGGTGTATTGGATGTTCATGGACGGGAACCTGACGCGCGAGGGGTTGACCGCCGACTTGGAGGCGATGAAGCGCGCGGGGATCGGCGGGGCGATCATCCTCGAAGTCAACATCGGCATCCCGCGCGGGACGGTGGAGTTCATGAGCGCGCCGTGGCGGGAATTGATGAAGCACACCATCAACGAAGCCGACCGGCTCGGACTGGAAATCGCGCTCCCCGCCGGGCCCGGCTGGTGCGGCAGCGGTGGACCGTGGGTCAAGCCGGAGCAATCCATGCAACATCTCGTCGCCAGCGAGACAGAGGTGACAGGACCGATGCACTTCGATGCAACGCTGCCGCAGCCACAGCCGCGGACACCGTTCTTCGGCGAGAAGACGCTGACGCCTGAGTTGCACAAAATCTGGAAGGAGTTTTACCGCGACGTCGTGGTACTCGCGTTCCCGACGCCCGAAGGCGACTACCGGATCCCCGACGTGAACGAGAAGGCGTTGTACCACCGAGCGCCGTATTCATCGAAACCCGGTGTCAAGCCGTTCCTCTCTGCTGATCGCACGGTCTTGCCGTCTGACCGCTGCATTGCGCGTAAAGACGTCATCGAGTTGAAACTGACCGGTGGCCGACTCGTTTGGGACGTGCCGCCGGGCCGGTGGACGATCATGCGTTTTGGCCGGACGATCACGGGGCAAACGACTCGTCCCGCGCCGGTGCCGGGGCTGGGATTTGAGACCGACAAATTCGACCGGGCGGCGGTTGACGCGCATTTCGAGTCATTCATCGGCGCGTTGTTGAAGACGACCGGCAAACCGAAACATCCGGGGCGCGGATTGACGACGCTGCACTTCGACAGTTGGGAAATGAGTTCGCAGAATTGGTCGGGCAGATTCCGCGAGGAATTCCGGCAACGACGCGGCTACGATCTGTTGCGGTTCCTGCCGGTGATGTTGGGGCGCGTTGTGGACAATGTCGAGGTGTCGGAACGGTTTTTGTGGGACTTGCGACGCACCGCGCAGGAGTTACTCATCGAGAATCACGCCTACCGATTGAAGGAGCTCGGCCGGCAACACAAGCTGACGTTGTCCATCGAGCCGTACGACCTCAATCCCGCCAGCGATCTCGCGCTCGGCAGCGCGGCGGACGTGCCGATGTGCGAGTTCTGGTCGAGAGGTTACGGGTTCAAGACCGAGTTCAGCGTGTTTGAAGCGGTCTCAATCGCGCACACGATGGGACGGACGGTCGTGGGAGCGGAGGCGTTCACGTCGCATGGCGATGGTTGGCGGCAGTATCCCGGCTCGATGAAGCAGCAAGGTGATTGGGCGTTGTGCGCCGGCGTGAACCGGTTTGTGTTTCACCGTTACCAACATCAGCCGTGGTGGAACCGCTTTCCGGGGATGACGTTCGGTCCGTACGGTGTGCACTGGGACCGGACACAGACTTGGTGGGAGATGGCATCGGCGTATCACACTTACTTGGCGCGATGCCAAGCGATGCTGCGACGCGGGTTGCCGGTGGCCGACATTCTGTATCTCGACGCCGAGGGCGCGCCGAACGTGTTCCGTCCGCCTGTTTCCGCCACGCTCAACGGTTTCCCGGATCGTCGCGGTTACAACTTCGACGGGTGCGAGCCGGGGACGCTCATCAAACGCGCATCGGTCAACGACGGTCGGATCGTGTTCCCCGAGGGCATGAGCTACCGGCTGCTGGTGTTGCCGCAACTCGACACAATGACGCCGTCATTGCTCCGCAAGATCAGGCAACTGGTGAGGGATGGAGCGACCGTGGTCGGCGCGCCGCCGCAACGCTCGCCGAGCTTGGAGAATTACCCGAAGTGCGACATTGAGGTGCAGCGGCTCGCCGCCGAGATCTGGCGAAACAAGAGCGTCATCCGCGACACACCGGCAACAGCGAAGACGGCTGAGCCAGACAATCCGCTCGCGACTGCGAAATGGATCTGGCACAACGAAGGCAAACCCGGCCTCAATGTCCCGGCGGGAAAACGGCACTTCCGGCGCGATGTGGAGATCGCGGGTGCGATTACATCGGCCACGGCCACGATGACTGCTGACAACGGGTTCACGTTGTTCATCAACGGCCGCAAAGCAGGAAGCGGTTCCAATTTTCACCATCAGGAAGTGATGGACGTGGCGCCGTTGCTGAAGCCCGGCAAGAACGTCATCACCGTGACTGTCGAAAACGGCGGAGATGAACCCAATCCAGCGGGGTTGATCGGTGCATTGGTGATCACCTTACAGGACGGCAAGAAGATTGCACTTGTGACTGACAAGGCGTGGAGCAGCGGCTTGACGCCGGATGTTGAATTGCAGGCTGCGCGCGAACTCGGCGCATGGAACATGCTCCCGTGGAAGCTGACTCCTCCCGCGCCGCCGTTCCCGGATATTTATCCGGGTTACGACACGACCGCGCAGATCTTGGCGCGGCTGGGCGTGCCGCCGGATTTCGAGTCGGACGCCGATCTGCGTTACACTCATCGGCATGACATGGATGCTGAGATTTACTTTGTCGGCAACCGCACCGCTGCGCCAGTGTCCGCAAAGTGTCGGTTCCGCGTGACGGGACGACAGGTTGAGTTGTGGGACCCAATCACCGGTGAACAGCGGGCGTTGCCGGAGTTTCGAGAGGAGAACGGACGAACTGTAGTGCCGCTGCGTTTTGCACCGGGAGAGAGTTACTTTGTAGTCTTCCGGAAAAGTAGTCGTCTCGCTCCGCGAGACGCCGGGGCGAAGAATTTCCTCACGCGGAGCATGAGGAGTACTTTGACCGGCCCGTGGGAAGTCAGCTTTGACCCGAAATGGGGCGGCCCGGCGAAGGCGACGTTTGCGACCTTGGAGGATTGGAGCAACCACGTTGAAGACGGCATCAAGTATTACTCCGGCACGGCAACTTACCGAAGAGTCTTCAGTCTTCAGTCTTCAGTCCTCAGTCCTCGGGTTTACCTCGATCTTGGACGAGTAGCTGTCATGGCGCAGGTGAAAGTCAACGGACGCGACTGCGGCATTGTCTGGACAGAGCCGTACCGCGTGGAGATTACGTCCGCGGTAAAGCCCGGCGAGAATGCGCTGGAGATCAGCGTCGCGAACCTCTGGCCGAATCGTCTCATCGGCGACGAACAAGTAACCGAAGAGAGCGAACGCAATCCCGGCGGCAACCTCAAGTCATGGCCCGCGTGGATCGCCGAAGGCAAACCGAGTTCCCCCGGACGCTTCACGTTCAGCACGTGGCGGCTTTGGAAGAAAGATGACGTGTTGCTCGAGTCCGGCCTGCTGGGGCCGGTGAGGATACTATCGGACGCGCTGCCACGTTAGCCGGCGAACTCGTTTGGAGCCGCCGGCTTGGATGGGGGGCGGTTCGAGGATGAGCTTGTCGCCGGTGAGGGTGAACTTCCTGCGTTGATCGCCACCTTCCCAGTTGGGGATCATGCTGCCTTCGACATGGTGAATGACAATGCTCTCGCTCTCGATCACCTCATAGGTGCCGAAATAGCCGTTGTAGCCGGTGAAGGCCACCTTCGCCTGTTCCGGTGTTGCCAGATGAACGTCATCAGAAGGAAGCTTCGCCCGTCCTCGACGCATCGCCTGCGCCGCCATGTGCCCCGTTGAATCATAGATCAGCAAGCCCACTGGGTCTGATCCGTAGTCGAGAGGGATGGTCAGCTTGCCATCGGCATCGCGCTCCTCGATTGCGATTAGTTTCCAAGTACCGATAAGCTTGCTGGCCGCGGGCTTCTTCAGCATTCCAACACCACTGAGACACAGACAAGCAATCACAAATCGAAACATGGTCTTCTTCATAGTGGCGGTACCCTAACAAATTTTCCGTTGCCGGGCGACGGGTAACTGATATAAGCCATGCACATGAAACCAATCCTGCTTTCACTCATCATCAGCGCCGCCAGCGCGCTGGGCGCCGACATCAAACTCACCGGCATCTTTGATCCTTACGAATCACAGGACAAGAGTGTCACCAATGCCGTCGTGATGAAAGCGCAGCCGAAATGCGGCGAGTGCCACGCTTGGGGCGTCATCAAAGGAACCACACTCGAACTCAAGGTCGCTCATGGGAAAACGACAAACTCGTGGACTTTCACCGGCCAATTGAAAGACGGGAAGATGATCTTCGAGAAGCCGAAGTTCCACATGATTTATTCTGACGGCCAGCTCAAGGGAGAGCACAAAGGAAAGATGAACGCTCACATCGCGTTGAAAGCTGAGAACCAGCCATGAAGCGCATCATCGCTCTGCTCAGCGCGGTTGCATTGACATCTTCCGCCGCGAACCTGGAGGAGGGTTTCCGGCAGCCGCCCGAACAAACGAAGCCGTGGTGTTACTGGTATTGGATCAGCGACAACATCTCCAAGGACGGCATCACGCGCGACCTCGAAGCGATGGCGCGCGTCGGCATCGGTGGCGCGTTGATCGGTAATGTCGTGGACAAGGACGCGCCGCTCGGTACGGTGCGTATCTTCTCGGACGAATGGTGGGCAGCATTGGAACATGCGATTCGCGAAGCCGGCCGTGTCGGCGTGGAGATCGGTGTCTTCAACGGGCCAGGTTGGAGCCAATCTGGTGGGCCGTGGATTACGGCGAAGCACTCGATGCGTTATCTGGTGTCGTCGGAAACGCGTGTAAAAGGTCCGGTAATGTTCCGGCAGAAATTGGCTGCTCCCAAAGAGCCGTTCGAGCAGGTCGCTGTGCTGGCGTTTCCTGCTCCGCGCGCCGATGCGACGCGATTCTCACCGATGGTGCGATGCACTCCCGCAGTGGAACAGGCTGCTGTGCTGGCCGACGGCGATCCTGCGACCGGTGTTTCTTTCCCGGAGGGTGCGCCACGCTTCGTGGTTGATCTGGAGACGAAGGACGCTTTCACCGCGCGGACGTTGCTGTTGTATCCGCACGACGGCGACTTCAGGGTGAATTGCCAGCTTCAGATCGCCGACGATCAAGGAAAGTTTGCCACGGTCCGCGAGTTCGAATTGGATCGCCGTGGTCCGCCGCCGGAGCACAAGGTGAACGTCGGTCCGATGATCAAAGGCCCCGTCGTCATCGCGTTTCCTCCGCGCACCTCGAAACATTTTCGTCTCGTGATCACCGGCTTGGTGGGCAAGGGCGGCTTGGCGGAGATCGAACTGACCGGCGCAGCGCGCCTCGAACGATTCGTCGAGAAACAACTCGGCAAAATGTTTCCGCAACCGTTGCCGCTCTGGGACGCCTATCTCTGGCCGCCTGCGCCTGAACCCGATCAGATTGATCTGACCGTTGCGCCCGATCGCATCGTTGACTTGCGCGACAGGATCAAGGCCGACGGAACGCTACAGTGGGACGTGCCAGAGGGAGATTGGATCATCTTGCGAACGGGTATGACGCCGACGGGTGCGGTCAATCATCCAACCACCATCGAGGGCAAAGGCCCCGAGTGCGACAAGATGAGCCGCGCGGCCATCGCCGCGCACTTCGACGGTTTTGTTGGCAAGCTGCTGGCGCGAATGCCGGCGTCGTCGCGCCGCGCGTTTCGTCGCGTGGTGATTGACAGCTACGAGGTCGGCTCCGAAAACTGGACGGACGGTTTCGGCGAGGATTTCCGGAAGACCTACGGCTACGATCCGAAGCCTTGGCTGCCGGTGCTCACGGGACGAATCGTTGGGAGCGCGGATCAATCGGACCGGTTCCTCTGGGACTTGCGGCGATTAGTGGCCAGCCGGATCGCCCGTGATTACGTGGGCGGGTTGCGCGACTTGTGTCATCAGCACAACCTGCGATTGTGGCTGGAGAACTACGGTCACTGGGGTTTCCCTGCCGAGTTCCTCGAATACGGCGGCCAGACCGACGAACTCGGCGGTGAGTTCTGGGTGCGCGACGGCGCAAGTTGGACGTTCGGCAGCGTCGAGTTGCGCGCCGCGTCTTCCGCAGCGAACATCTACGGCAAGCCGGTTGTTTCTTCCGAGGCGTTCACGTCCGCCATTTCGCCCTTCCAACTCACGCCGGCGTCGTTGAAGGCGCGCGGCGATTGGGCGTTCTGCGAAGGCATCAACCATTTCGTCCTTCACGTCTATATTCATCAGCCATGGGAAGATCGCCGCCCCGGCATCAACGCCTGGTTCGGCACCGAGTTCAACCGTCACAACACATGGTTCGATGCAGGCCGCGCTTGGGTAGATTATCTGCGCCGCTGTTGTTTCCTGTTGCAACAAGGCACGCGCGTTGCCGACGTGGCGTACTTCATCGGCGAAGACGCCCCGAAGATGACGGGTGTTCGAAAACCGGAAGTCCCGACGGGCTGTGACTTCGACTACATCAACGCCGAGGTCATTCTCGGTGAGCTTAGCGTCAAGAATGGTCTGCTGACGTTGCCGCACGGCACGACGTACCGCGCGCTCGTGCTACCCGAACTCACCACGATGCGGCCGGAAGTGCTGCGGAAGATCGTCGCGCTCGCCAAAGCTGGCGCGAAAGTGATCGGCCCCACGCCATCGCGTTCGCCGAGCTTGCAGAATTATCCACGGTGCGACGATGAAGTCCGCCGGCTGGCGGCTGAATTGCACACGGAGCCGCGCCTCGATATTCCGCCGGATTTCCAGAGCGAGAAGAAGCTGCTCTTCACGCATCGGCGCAGTCGGGATGCCGACATCTACTTCGTGACCAATCCGCAGGCGAAAGAGATTGCGACGATGGCGATGTTCCGCGTCGCCGGCAAAGCGCCTGAACTTTGGTGCCCGCTCACCGGTCGCATCACGCGTCCTGCCGTCTATGACGAAGTTGGCGGCACGGTGCGATTGCCGTTGCGCCTCGGTCCGCACGGTTCGGTTTTCGTCGTGTTCCGCGAACCGGCTAAGGCAAGCCGTATCGTCTCCGTCACGCGCAACGGCGAACCGTTGCTCGATACGAAGTGGACACCGCCGGTCGCGGCGGAAGTTGTGCCCGGTCATTTCACGTTTTCCGTGTGGGTCAAGCCGTCTGCCGACACGACGATTCTGTCTGAAGTGAACGACGGTGTTCGCGGTATCGGTGCGGCGCGTAACGACGTGATCTTCCCGGCGCATGGCGGCACGAGCAACGCCGGCAGCGGGCTGGCCGTTGGACGGAACGGAGTCGCTGTCTTCGAGCATGGCGCGGCTTACTTTGCGCCCGTGCTGGTTCACGCGGTGCCGTTGCGCGATTGGACGCATGTCGCCGTTGTCTATCGCGATGGTCAGCCAAGTCTCTATCTCGATGGCAAGTTTGTGCATCGCGGCCTCAAAGGGAGTCGTCTCCCGCTTGCGCCGACGGAAACAGACTCGAAGTTCCGTGGCGAGGTGCGAAATTTCGAGAGCGTTCCCCGCTCGCTCAACGAGTCCGAGGTTGCGAAGTTGATGGAAGCAATGCCAGCGACCGCCATTGAACTTGCTCGCGGCGAAACGCTGGCGTGGCAGCCCGGCGATTACGAACTCAAGATCGCCGACGGCAAAACGCGCACACTCAACGTCGCCGCCGTGCCCGCGCCGCAGGAAATCACCGGTGCATGGGAGGTGCAGTTCGGTTCGGAGAAGGTGACGTTCGAGAAACTCGACGACTGGACGACGCGCCCCGAAGAGAGCATCCGTTACTACTCTGGCGCAGCAACGTACCGGAAAGTCCTCAGTCTTCAGCCCTCAGTCCTCAGTCATCGGATTTACCTCGATCTTGGCAAAGTCAACGGCCTTGCGACGGTGCGACTGAACGGCAGGACGCTCGGCACGCTCTGGCTCGCCCCGTGGCGTCTGGATGTAACCGACGTTCTACGCCCCGGCAGCAACAAGCTGGAGATAGAAGTTGTCAACACATGGCACAACCGTCTCGTCGGCGACCGCGCCTTGCCGGCCGAGAAGCGCCAGACGTTTGTTTCCAAGGACACGCTGGCGAAAGACGCGGCGCTTCAGCCTGCCGGGCTTCTCGGTCCGGTGGTGTTGCGGATGGCAAAACAGCAGACCACAGAAGGAAAGCAACAATGAACGCGACAAAAACGCATTACACCCGACGAGGATTTATTTCTCGCACTGGTGCAGCCGTATTGGGCGCGGGCCTCGTGTCGGCGACAAGATCTTTCGCTGCCACCCGCCGTGACCCGGAGATTGCCGTCATCTATTTTCCCGGTTTCCATCGCGACGACCATTACGATTCGTGGTTCGGCGAGGGCTGGAACGAGTGGAAGTTGACGCTGGGTGCGAAGCCGCGATTCCCCGGCCACCGGTTCTTCTTGCCCGAGTGGGGTCCGTTCGACGAGGCCGATCCGAAATGGATGGAGAAACAAGTCGCTCTCGCCGCCGATCACGGCATCGGCGTGTTCATCTTCGATTGGTATTGGTATTCGGGCGTGAAGATCCTTCACCGGCCGCTGGAGGACGGGTTTCTCAAGGCCCGCAACCGTCGGAACCTCAAGTATGCCCTGATGTGGGCGAACCACGATTGGCGCAACTGCTTCCCCGCGCCGCTCGACAACAAGCAGACGCTCTGGCTCCCCAGCCGCGTCACGCCCGCCGACTTCGAGCGTGTGATGGCGCACTGCATCGCCCTGCACTTCCGGCAGCCCAACTATTGGCGCGTGGACGGCGGCCTCTACTTCAGCGTGTTCCAAGGGGACGCGTTTGTGCAGCAACTCGGCGGCGCCGGAAAAGCGCGGGCTGTCGTGGACCGCGTCCGCAAGCAGATCGCGGACGCGGGACTCGGTAAACTGCATCTGGCCGCCTTCGCACGGTCAGCCGCGGGCGCGACGCATCTGCGCGACGCTGGTTTCGACAGCGTGACTTCTTACACCCTGGGCGAAGGCCGCAAAGCGAAGTTGCCGGAGCAACCCATCGTCAACTACGCCGACCTCGTCGAGCGGCACGAGGCATTCTGGAAGGAAATGGACACCGGCGTGTTGCCCTATGCGCCGATCGTGTCGGCCGGCTGGGACACGACCACACGCTGGGCCAAGGATTGCCCGTGGCCACCGCCGAATCTCGGCTATCCGTACACTCCCGTCGTTGTCGGCAACACACCGGAACTGTTTGGGGAGGTCTGCCGACGCGCCAAGCGGCATTTCGAGTCGAGCCGGCTTCGTCCGCCCGCCATTCTCGTGAACGCCTGGAACGAATGGACTGAAGGCAGCGTGCTGCTCCCAGATCGCGAATATAAAACGCGATTTCTTGAAGAACTGCAGAATGCATTCCGGAAAAAATAAGCAACGAGCAACGAATAATCGTGTTGCTACCGGTTACTGTCCAGTTGAAACTAGATGCTCTGTCAGGGTATGTTGGCCGCCATGAAAACGACACTTCTCATTGTCTTTCTTGCTGCGTTGACTTCTTACGCCGCGCCTGCCTTCAAAGCCGGCTTTGCCGAGCGCGACATTACCCCGGACATCGGCATGGAAGCGCCGGGCGGTTACGGCAAGAGTTATCACCGCGTCTTCCACGATCCGTGCAAGGTGCGCGTGGCCGTGTTCGACGACGGCAAACAACGAGTCGCGCTCGTCAGTCTCGATCTGTTGTTTATCAACCGCTACCTCGTGAAGGAGATGCGCGCCGAGATTCAGAAGCGTTGCGGCATCAAGCCGGAGTGTGTGCTCATCGCGGCGACACACACGCATTCGTCGGGACCAATCGGCATGAGCGAACCCGGCGATTACGACAACGCCTCGGCGTTGGTGAAGGAACTCGCGTTCGACAAATCCACCACCGCCAATCCCGGTTACACCCAACACATCAAGAAACAGACCATCGAAGCGGTCGCGTTCGCCAACGAGACGCGCGCTGACGCAAAGCTCGCCGTCGGCTTCGGCCACGAGGACAAAGTCGCGTTCAACCGCCGCCTCCGCATGAAGAACGGCCTCAGTTACTCGCATCCCGGCGCGGGTAACCCCGACATCATCGGCTACGCAGGCCCGACCGATCCGCAGGTCGGCGTTGTAGGCTCTTGGGACGCCAAGGGCAACTTGCTCGGTGTCGTGGTGAACTACGCTTGCCACGCGACCGCCAGCCCCGGCGGCATCTCGGCGAATTGGATTTGGGCGATGGAACAAGCATTGCGCGGCGCCACCGGCAACGCGTCGTTGCCGGTGCTTTTCATGGCGGGCGCGAACGGCGACGTGACGCAAGTGGACAACCTGACGAAGTTCCAGCGGCCAGCCTCTGAAGAATGGTGTCAGCTTGTCGGCGGCCGCATCGGCGCGGAAGCATTCAAGACGCTGCTGCTGATTCGACGCGGCGCGACGAACGACATCCCGCTCGACGCGCGCCAGAAAGTTTGGAACATCAAACGCCGTCCGCCGTCGCCGGAGAACGTGAAGAAGGCGCTGGAGATGGTCCAGAAGACGCCGAAGGAAGTCGGCGCGACCGAGTGGACGTTCGCGAAAGAGACCGTGATGCTCGATGCGTTGATGAAGTCGCGTCCCGAAGTGGAGGTCGAGGTGCAGGCGGTGCAAGTCGGCCCGGCCGTGTTCGTGACGAATCCCGCGGAGTACTTCGTGCAGTTCGGTCTCGACATCAAGAAGGGGAGCAAGTTCCCGTTCACATTCCCGGTCGAGTTGGCCAACGGTATCTGCGGCTACGTGCCAACCGAGGAAGCGTTTGGTCCGCACGGTGGCGGTTACGAAACGCGGCTCACTGCCTACAGTAATCTGGAGATCACCGCAGGCCGGCAAATGGCGAACACCGGCATTGAGCTTGCCAACCAGATGAAGCCCGGACCGCTGACGGAGCCGCCCGCAGTCGTGCCCGCCAAAGAGCCGTGGGGTTACGGTGCCGTCCCGCCCGGACTCAAATGAAGACGAAGATCGCTGTAGCCGCGAGCCTGCTCGCGGTTTTTCTCAGCGCCGCGAGCAGGCTCGCGGCTACAACTGCGGCGCCCGCCAAGCCAAACGTGCTCTTCATCGCCGTGGACGACTTGAATCCAATACTGGGTTGCTATGGTCATGCGAGCGTCAAGTCGCCGAACTTGGATCGGCTCGCGGCCAATGGCTTGCTGTTTCGGCGGGCGTATTGCCAGACGGCGCTCTGTATGCCATCGCGTTCCAGTCTGCTCTCCGGCTACCGCCCGGAGACGCTGCGGAACAAAGCCAAATCGCTCACGGGCAACGCGCCCGCCGGCACGATCTCGTTGCCGCACCTGTTCCGCAACCACGGCTACACAACCGTCTCGATTGGCAAAATCTTTCACTACAACAACGACGATCCCGACGGCTGGGTCCGCCGCCACACCGACACGTTCGATGCGGAAGGTCAGTGGTGCCACGGCTATTGCTCCGGCTATCAACTGCCGTCCAACCAAGCGACGGTGCAAAATTATCTACAAGGCAAACGACTCAAAGCCGGGCTGCCGGCTTCGCCCATCGTCGAGATCACGGACACGCCGGAGGAGAAGACACCGGACGGCATCATTGCCCGGCGCGCCATCGAGGAACTCCAGAAACTCAAGAACGCCGGCGCACCGTTCTTCCTCGCGACCGGCTTTTACCGTCCTCACATGCCGCTGACCGCACCGAAGAAATATTGGGACCTGTACGACCGCGCCTCTTTCAGGCTGCCCGACAATTTCCGCCAGCCCGATGACGGCATTAAACGCGATGACTGGAATGAAGTCCGTCGGTACGGCGATTGCCCGCTCAGCGGCCCGATGCCGGAGGACAAGGCGCGCGAGATCATCCACGGTTATCATGCCAGCATCACGTTTGTGGACGCGCAGATCGGCAAGGTGCTCGACGAATTGAAACATCTCGGCCTCGACAAGAACACCATCGTCGTCCTCTGGTCCGACAACGGCTGGAGTCTGGGCGAGCATGGTCGCTGGAGCAAGCCGACCAACTACGAGTCCGTCACGCGGATTACGATGATGATCTCCGTGCCGGGCATGCCGCGCAATCAGAAGACCAACGCTTTGGTGGAACTGATAGACATCTATCCCTCGCTCTGTGAACTCTGTGGCGTGCCAGCGCCCGGTTATCTGGAAGGAACGAGCTTCGTGCCATTGCTTCGCACGCCGAATCGCCCGTGGAAGACGGCTGCGTTCAGTTGTTTGATTGACTACACGACCGTGAGCATCCGCACCGACCGCTACCGTTTCATCCAGCGCGCCACTGGTCAGAACGAGCTTTACGATCACGGGACTGATCCCGCCGAGAACAACAACCTCGTGACGAGCGCCAACCATCAAGACACCGTGAAAACATTGCAGGCCGCACTTGATGCTGGCTGGAAAGCGGCCCGGCCGACGAAACGTCAATAAGGATTGCCGTCGTGAAAGCTTCCCGCTACACTCCGCCGCCATGAACCGGTTACCCTTGTCCGACTTCCTTGAGAAGGACGGTGGAGTAACCTATACAGTGTTGAGAGCCTTACGCCTTGTTCTTCCCCTGTTGATATTGTGCTCTTGCACCCGTCAGAAGACTGCCATTCTGCACTCAGTGATTCACCACACAAGCGAACGAATCCTGAGAGAGGCGGAAAAGGCGGTCGAAGAAAAATTTGGACATGATTATCTACGCGATTACGAGCTTCACAGCGTCAGTTACAGAAGTGAGCCGTTTGTAGAAGGAGACTCCTATGGTCACATCTACGTTTTGTACAAGAAGAAAGGAACTACCAAATTCACAGAACTCGGAGGAAAAACCCGTCGCGTTTCCTTCGACTATGTGCAGGTCATGTTCGAACAGTTCAAGCACTATCGAGCCATCCGTTTCTATGTTTCGACAGACGGCAATGTAAAGCTCGAAACGTTGTACAAGAAAGATATACTTTCACTATCTCGTACTATGAAGCCACGGTCGCCGGATCGCTGAGGCGCAACGTTAGGCTGCTCTTGACTTCGTGCCGGTGTCGGGCGTGGCCCAAGGCGGCAACGGCGGCTCTCCTGATGACAACGTCCGACCCGCAAGTCGCCGGCGCGGTCTGGAACGACAACGGTGTCCTCAAAATCTCCGACAGGTTCTGGATAGTATCCCCACGCTCCGCGTGAGGAAGATTCCGTCCCCTGTCGCCCCCTCACGCGGAGCGTGAGGACTACTTTTTCGTTGTGGCGCGTCGTCGTGGTTTCCGGTAAGCTGCGCAGCATGTTCAACCTACAGGAGGCTTCGATGAAACGATTCGTGTTGGTAGTGTGTTTGGCTGCGGTGTGCGGATGCAAGACGGCGCCGGTGGCGCTGTTCGGGTCGCAGCCGCGATTGCTGGTGGCGTTGCCCGATTACTGCAACACCCCGGACGGGATGGCGCTGTTGCCGGATAACAGCATCATTGTGTCGGTACCGAATTTCAACGATGAGTCGAAGCCGCCGTTATTGATGAAGGTGACTGCCGACAACAAGGTTGAGAAGTTCTACGAGTTCCCGACGCCGTATCCGGGTTTGGCGAAAGGCATTGATCGGATTGCGCCGATGGGAATCGTCGCCGCGCCAAACGGCAATCTGTATTTCGCCGACATGCAGTACATGAAGGACAAGAACCAGAAGTCGCGTCTCTGGAAGATGGTGGTCCGCAACGGCAAGGTGGCGCGCATGGTGCCGGTGGCGACGGGATTCAATGTCGCCAATGGCGTCGTGATTCGCGGCGACTACATTTACATCACGGAGTCGGTGTTGGTGGAGGATTCGCACCCGTTGATCAGCGCGGTGCTGCGGTTCAAGCTCGACGACGAGAATGTCGTGTTGCGGACGCCGTTGAAAGACGATCCGCACATCATCGCGGTGTTCAAGAGTTACAAGGAACAGTGGCGGTTTGGCGCGGACGGGATTGACTTCGATACGAAGGGCAACCTCTACGTCGGGTTGTTCGGCGACGGCGTGATGTACAAGATCGAGTTCGATCAAGCCGGTAACGTCAAGTCGAACACGGAGTTCACAAAGTCGTTGTTCATGATCAATTGCGACGGGATGCACCTCGACCCGCGCACGGACAAGTTGTATCTCGCCGATTCCGCCGCGAACGCCGTGCAGGAGATTTCGATGGACGGCAGCGTCCGCATGGTGACGACTAACGCCGACCCGAAGAACGGCGCTGACAAGCTGAAGGGAATGCTCGACCAGCCGTGCGAGGCGTTGGTGCGCGGCGATGAGATCGTGGTCTCGAACATGGACTGGCCGTTCCCCGGTTTCAAGAACACCAAACATCAGTTGCCCGCGACGCTTTCCGTGTTGAAGATTCCCAAGCCGGCGCCTGAGAAGAAGAAACGCTAGTCGAGTCACGAGGTGAGTTATGTGGAAGCGAGCGTTGCTGTGGTTGTGGTTGTTGTGGGCTGCGTCGCTGTGGGCGCAGAATCCGTTTGGTGACGGCGGGAGGGACCCGGAAGAGGAATGGGTCAAGCAGCGGGAGGCGGTCCAGCGGAAATGCGACGCGCTGGAGAAGGACAAGCAACTCTGGCGGGCCAATTGGATGGACGAGTCCACCCAGGAAACCGACCTCTCCAAGCTCGCCGTCGAACTCGCCAACAACAAGGCGATGAGCCGCGCGATGCTCAAGAAATACCTCAACGACCGCGCGGAATCCGACAAGACCAAAGCCTACAACAACGTCCTCAAGAACCTCGACATCGGGCGGCATCAGTTCCTGAAAGTGCTCTTCAGTCGTGCGCTGGAGGAAACGAATAAACGCCTCCGGGCCAAGAAACTCATGGCGCTGGAGCGCGCCTGCGTCATCAACTCCGGCGGCACCGGCAATTTCGCGCGGGACATTGACGTGACCGTGTTCGCGGGTGACGACGCGCGGGAGACGACTTACTTCGAGGCGATGCGGGATGTCGCCAAGGAGATGGGATTGAAGGTCAAGACAGGCCCCGGCGGCAGCGTCAAGAACGGCATCGAGATTGATGATCTCGAAGTGGCATTTCACCGGGGTCGCAACGATCCGCCCGACGCGCGATATGCGAGCGATCCGGTCGAATTCCACCTGAACTACCGGCGCGTCGTCGAGACGCAGGCGCGCAATCCCGAGGCCTATTTTGGACAAGGCTCCGACACCGAGGTGATCGGGCGCCGGTTCCTGAGTTTCAAGCCGGGCCAGACGCTGGTGCAGTCGTTTGAGGCGACGGTGGGTGGCGTGCGCTATACGGGCCAGATCGCCAGTTGCATGCGCGAGGCGCGGGCGATCCTGCGCGGGAGCAACGATCTTCGCATTCGCCGATCACAGCGCGCCATCCACGCCTGCAACGATTACCTGCAAGCGTGGCGCCACGAACAACACGGGGGCGGGTTGCCGACGCAAGGCGCGTTGAAGTACGCCGCGCGCTCGCTGGACGAACTGGCCGCGTTTTACGGATTCAAGAACTGGATGGAATTGATGCCCGAAGACCGGATTCAATTGCTGGCGCGCATGTTTCGTCCCGGCTTCCTCGACGAGCCGGGCAACCGCGAGAAGTTGACGAAGATGGCCGAGGCGCTGGACACGGCCACCACGGTGTTGGCGACCAAGGGACTTCCCGCCGAGTTTCAGGAAATAAAGCCCGGCACCAAGGAGAAGCGGAGTCCCGAGGAGATGCAAAAAGCCAAGGAGAAGCTGGCGATGCAGGAACACGCGGCGATGGCGTTCCTGCGTGACTCGTGCGCCGCGATGGCGGGCGCGGTCGCGCAGGAGATGCTCGACCCGCCGATGCTCGACCGCCGGTTCCTCGCCGAGGTCAACAAACACGATCATCACTGGCAGGACATGAACCCCGCCGAGCGCGACGCCTACGCCCGCCATCAGGACTCGATCTATAAACGTTGCATGTCCGCCGCGGCGATGGAAAACCTCCTCGTGCTCGTCGAGCAGCTCAAGCTCATCGAGAACGTCGAGAGCAAAGGCGCGCGCAAGCACGACACCGCCGACCCGGCCATCCGCACGATCCTCGCGTCCGCCGACCCGAAGCTGCGGCCGTTGTTGCAGGCGGCCCTCGACCACGCGGAGGGATCGGTTGTGTTGTTGAACAGCGACTCGACGCCCGAACAGCGCGCGGCAGCGGAAGCCAGAATGGCGGCGGCGCGCGAGAAGTTGAGCGGCCAACTGAGGAAGCCCGCGCCGGGCGACGAGATTCTCGGCATCGCCAAGGGAATGAGCCCGCGCGATTTCATCCGGATGCAGAACCTGAACAAGCCGCCGTATTGGGGCGACGCATTGGAGGAGATGAAGGGACGGATGCGCAAACACATCGAGGACTCATTCCCGGAGAACACCTACGAGGCCACGAAACGCGCCATTCAGGAACACGGGATGAAAGGTTACCTCGCCAAGCGAGTGTTCGAGGAGACGTTCCAACTCGGCAACGTCGTGGACGCGCTCACGCTTGTCGAGATGTACCAGGGCGACGCCAGCGGGCGCGACTACGCGTGGTTCTTCACGCAGAACATCCTTGGACGCTGTTACTGGGGACTCGGTTTCCTGATGCAGGCGATTGACGTGCGCGACAAGGACAAGGCACAAGCACAAGAGAAGTTCAAGGCGCTCGGCAAGAACCTCGTCTTCGACGCCTGCGCCCGCGTCATTCCCGGACTGATGCACACCAAGATCATCTTCGACATCGAGAAGGGGCTCGTGATGGTCACCGTCGGCTGGGCAATCAACCAGGTCAACAAAGACCTCATTGACGCGCTCTACACCGGCCCCGCCGGGCAGCTTAACACGGAGACTGGGGACAGGGTGGGTAACCGGATCCGCGTTTCCGGGTTCTGCGTGCTCGACCCGAAATACGTCAGCAAACAAACCGACAAGAAAACCCAACAGCCGTTCATCTTCATTGACCAGCCCGGCCTCTACCAGCTCTACTACAAGAAATGGATCGAAGGCCCCGCCGGCCGCGAGTTGCCCTACGACGAACTCAACACCCGCCCGCCCATCCCCGGCGACCCCGGCAAACTCCTCGCCGCGCACGACAAACTCGCCAAGGCTGTCCTCGACGTCGGCGCCAACATTGAGCCGGCGTGGTTCGGCCCGCGCAAAGCGTGGCAGGACAAGGAGGAATTGGACAAAGCAGTTGAGGTGTTTGTGAAACTGATCTCGCCGTTGTGCAAAGTCGAGACCGACCGCGTGCTCCACGAGGCTGCCGCGCGCGAGTTCATCCAGGATGGACGCGACGTGATTGCCGACGGCCTCCAGCAACGGCTCGCCACCGACATTCTCAGCGGCATGATCGCCGTCTGGCAGACGCATCGCCTCGAAATGCAATACGCCAAACGCCAGATACAATACATGGCTGGCTTGGCGGACATGAAGGCGATGAGCGAAGCGCTCGCGGAGCCGGTCACCGACGGCCCGGTCCCGAAGTGTGACCTCGAAGTGGACCTCAACCTCGGCCCGCGCCAGAAGACCGCGTACACACGGTACGGCAGCCTGCCGATCTCCTGCCGCCTGAAAGTGGACGCCTCGATGCCGCCGAACATGAAGGACATCGGCATCAACATGGAACCGCTGGAGTTCACCTGCACCAATACCCACGAATACGGCAAGACCACGCTCGCGCAGGTTGGCATCCAGAAGATCAAACTGACCGCGCGCGCCAACAAGGGTGAAGGCGAAGTGCTCGTCGAGAAAATTGTCGAAGTGCCGCTAAACATTTATCCGGACACGGTGAACATCGCACATATCGCGGACACACTCAGCCTCAAAGTGGAAGGCAAGAGCGACGTGCGCGAGACGTTCGGCGAGGAAACCCGCAGTGGCCAATACAACCAATCGTATGAGGTGAATGTTCCATACGCGATCCGCAGCGACAAGCCGCGCAACGTGAAGATCAACTGGTCCGGCGACAACTTCAACGTGGATTACAGCGAGGAGATTGGCCGTCCCTACGAAGGCGACGATTCCTACGGCCCGTACACCATCAAGGCGACCATCAACGGCAAGCTTGATTCCAACAAACGCCTGCTCTCATTTACTGCCAACCAGACTCTCGTGGAGAAACGCTCATCGCGCGGCGAACTGAGCAGAGTCACGACCACGACCGTGAACTTCCACGCAGAGAATGTTCCCGCCGATACCTTTACCGGCTTTGGTTGTGACATGGCGCTATTCAACAGCAGCACGGCCAGCATGGGACCGAAAGTTCAAGTCAGAGGCAAGCTCACCGAACACGTCGTTGAATACGAGGAAGGCAAAGTCCGCCGCGAGTCCAGCAAGTCCGCCGCGACCGTGAGCCAGGATGGTTACGCCAGCGCACGATTTGGTGTCAGTCGTATCGTCCCCGAACTGCCGGGCGCCCCGCGTCCTGTGACCGTCTCCCCGATCAAGATCAACGTGAAGTAGCGACAAGCTCGCGGTCGCGTTCCTGCAACCACCCGAGGGCGTCGCGGACGAATTTCTCAATCGTCGCGCGCGGTTGGTGATCGTGAGTGCTCTCGTACCACAAGATCTCTTTGGGCTGGCCAGCCGCTTCGTATAACGCCTCGACGCCTGACCGGGGAATCAGGTCATCGTTGCGAGCATTCTGAAAGAGTAGGGGACGCGGCGCGATCTTGCCGACGTGCCAGATCGGATCGAATGGCCGCAACAACGATGCCCCGACCGGTGCCGCCACTTTCATCCACGAAAACCGGGGCAACTGCTTTCGCGCCGGGGTGTCGGCGATCATCTTTTGCAGGTCTCCGCCACTCAGGGTGAAGACGGCGGCCTTGAAGCGCGGGTCGTAGGCCACCGACGCGCAGCCGGTCATGGCGCCGAAGCTCGCGCCCCAGAGGTAAATGCGTTGCGGATCAATGTCAGGACGTTTCTCCACCACGTCGGCCAAGCGTCGCGCCTCCTGCGTTGTCAACAAGATGCGACGGCGAAACGCTGCGAGTTCCTGCCATGAGTTCAGGCCGCGCAGACGGCGTTTGCCGCGACCGAGTTGTTCGGGAACGAAAAGTGCGAAACCCGATTGCGTGACGGCTTCGCCGATGTCGTCGGCAAACTTCATGTTCATGCCGATGCCGTACAGCAGAATGATCGCCGGGTGGCGTTTTGTCGCGCCGGCGGGAATCATGGCAAGCACGGGACATCCGTCGAAGGTGAACTCCTCGCGGATATAACCTGATTTCTGTTCGCGCGTGAGCGTCGTGACGTTCAACGGCGAGCGGGTGTCGTGCGCACGAATGGCGTGAAACGTCTGCCAGTCCCCAATTCGCTTGGTCGCCACACAGGCAAGAATCAACAACGCGGCAACGACGAGCGTTCGACCAAGAGGAACCCTCATCGCTTCGTGAGTTGTCCCCGCCAAACATCGAGCGCGGCGCGATAGAGCGTCTCCGGTGTCCACGCGCTGGTCGTGGGTGACGGCGCATTGTTGCCGGTGCAGGCGACATAGAACGTCAGTTCGCGAACGCCCCGTGCGGGCAGGCGAATCTTGTATTCCACTTTGTCGGTCGGGAAAAGCGATTGGTCGTTCGGGCCGCCGACATCCACGTAGCGCGTCGCCGCTGAGTTCAACTTGCCGGCGATCACGTCCTCCAACTTCAGCGTCGTTGTGGCGGGGAAAATCCAAATCGCGTTCAGGATCGGATTTCGGTCGGCGGCGCCGGGAGCGGCGCGAACGCTGATGTCGAGCTTGCCGTCGGCGTTTTCGTCGCGAGCATCGAATGTCAGGACGCCGGGCTTGTGTTGGCCCCACTTGGCAACCGGGTCCACCGTTTGCGGCGGCGCGCCCTCGACGCGGCAGAGCAGGGGACGCGCGCCGGCTTTCGCCCAATGACTCTCACAGAAACCGAGAACGACTTTCGCGGCGCTCTTGTTCGGCACGCTAAACTGATACCGGATCGGTCCGCCACCCATGCCGGCGCGGATGTTGCGGAAGGCCGGGTCGCACGGCACGCTGGGCTTGCCCCAGCGCGGCAACGACGTGGCGTCGTCGCAGGAACCCCACGCGCGCCACGAGGCGTCATCGGGTTGCGGGGCTGGGAACGTCAACACGGTTCGCTTGTTCAATGTGACCGTGCGATTGCCGATGCGCGTCTTGGCCGGCAGGTCGAGGCCGACGGCCACCGCGGCTGGTTGGCCTTGTGTTTCTTCGACGCGGACGGTGAGGACATCAACGCCGCTTGGCCAGATCGGCGCGCGGTACGCAGTGAGCGTCATCATGACCGGACCGCGCTGGGCAACGGCGCGCGCCGCGGGAATGAGTTGATCGAGCTTGACGGCTGCGACGCGGAACGGGCCGTCGCCGGCCAGTCGCACGCCGACCGCGCCCCAATCCTCCACGAGCCGGCCATCGGCGTCCATGCGGGACGATGGAAAGCCCGGCGAACCGAACTCGACGGCGAGAACAGTCACCGGCAAGCAGAGCAGCAGCGCGGAGAGTTTCATGTGTTGGCCCGGTCGGCGAAGGTGGAGTGTTCGGGCGAGTGAACGTGTTTGATGCCGTAGAGCTCGCAGAAGCCTTCCAACGCGCGGCGATGATTGCCGAGCGTGACCACCTGATGGAAGCCGAGCACGTCGCGGCAGTCTTCGATGTTGTCCATCTTCAATTCGACCGAGGTGCGGCAACCGCCGGCGGGCGGCGTGTCAACGTTGACGACGACTTTGCCCGTATCAATGATGAGTTCGTTGGCGTTGCTGAACCGCATGAGTGTGACCGGCTCGTTGACGGGCCAGAGCACCTGCGTCGAGACGCCCAGCGCAGACTCGGAATGGTCGCGCAAGATGTACGGCGCCGCGGGTTTGCCGAAGCCGGCCAACTTGGTGCCGGAGCTGCAGTGGGCGACGATCAGCGTGTTGTGCGCGGTTTCCGGAACAGGGTCATTTATGAAACCTGGCCGGTCGAGGAGGTAGCTGCTCAACATCAGCGACATCGCGCCCCACAGGTCCGCCTCGCAACCGGCGGTGATGCCGTGGTCTTGGAGGATCGTCCACGCGAAACAGGGCGGCGTCGGCACGAGCTTGGCGCTGACCATGCCGAGGCAATCCATCGAGAGCGCATTCGCCTTGTGTTCGGCGAGCAGTCGTTTCGCCGTGACGAAACAACGGGCGGAGTTGATCGTGTCTTCCGGTTTCGGCTCAACGACCTTGCGGGCGTGTCGGCGCATGTCGCTCGCCACGTCGCGCACCTCGGCGGTGGCGGTCTGTTTGTTGAAGGCGAGGTTGAACGTGTCGCGCGGGATGGCGCGGACTTTGGTGCCGAACCGGTCGAGGACGGTTTCGTTCGACTCGTTCTTCCGGATCCAAAGCATGCGCGTTTCCTCGAAGAGACGTTTGGCGCGGACCATGCGCAAAGCTCCATCCACCGCCGACCAATCGAGCGTTGAGACCACATAGACGCCGGGCACACGCGACGCGCGGCCGATGTGCCCTGTGAACGCCGTGCCAACCGGCGCAAAGACGACCACGGGGATGCCGGTGTCCTTGGCGATCTTCTCCGCCCACGGCCATGTCTTAATGTGTTGAAGCATGACGAGCACGCCGTGCGGCTTCTCGGTCTGTAGTTTCTTGATCCACGCCGACAAGCCGGCGTCATCATTGATTGGTTTCTCGGTCAGGTCGGTCTGGATGCCGAGTTGCTTGCTCGATTTCGCCAGCAGCGCGCGGTAGTCCTTCTGATGCTTGTCGAGGTCATACGTCGTGCCCGGCCAGCCAAGCCAATACGGGCGCGGCAACTCGAAGAATGTCGCGGCGACGCGGACGTCAGGCCGTGGCCGCAGCATGGCGGCGTCAATGTGGTCGCCCGGTGCTGTTTGCGACGGCGCCTTGCCCATGGCGTGGATGGTCGGGCCGAGCATCGTTGCGCCGAGCGCGGATAAGGAGAGCGTTTTGATACAGTCGCGGCGAGAGACACAGCGGTGGCAATTATGGATGGCGTTCATAAAGATTCCTCCGGTAGTGGGTTCATGATTCCGCTTGCGAATTGTACGCCGAGTGTGGTGTGAAGCAATCGTTTTCGAGCGACCTCCTCGCTTGTCTGGACGTGGCCAACCGTGTAAGATGTGCGGTCATGGACGGGAATCAAAGGTCGCGTTTGCCGGGCGCGCTGCTCGCTTTGTATCTTGTCGAGTTCGTGCTGCTGGGAATCCGTCCTTACGACCGCGGTGTGTGGATTGCGGAGAACATCCCTGTCGTGATGGTTGTCGCGTTTCTGGCCATCACCTATCGGTGGTTTCAGTTCTCAAACAGGGCGTATCTGCTGATGGCGGTCTTCATCTTCCTGCACACCATCGGCGGGCATTACACCTTCGAGCACGTGCCGTTCGGTTATGTGACGAACCTGATCGGCGCGCAACGCAATCACTTTGACCGGGTCGCTCATTTCAGCGTTGGCTTGTACGCGTTCGCCATCGTCGAGTTCATCGAACGGAAACAACTCAGCCGGTCGCGCTGGCTGACCGGCCTCTTCGCCGTGTTCGCTATCGGCACCGTCGCGCTCGGCTACGAGATCTTCGAGTGGCGCTACGCCGTCCACGCCGATCCCGCAGCCGGCATCGCGGTGCTCGGCAGCCAGGGCGACCCGTGGGACGCCCAGAAAGACATGCTCGCCGACACGCTCGGCGCCGTCTGTGCTACGTTGCTTTATTTCGCGTTGCAGTTTCAGTCCCACCGGCTTCGACGACAGCCGATGTAGGCCAGCAACAGTCCGAAGACGACGTGGAAGGCGAGCGCCCAGAGGCACAACGGAATTCCGGCGAGGTCGGTTTGCGTGACCATCAGGACGGCATCGTAAAACCGCGTCTCTCGCATGGTCTCGACGACGCCGGACCAACTCCAATAGGCCGCGATGAAGGGGCGACTCAGTGTGCCGAGCACATCGGGCAACGCGAGGAACGCGCCCGAGAGCGGAATTTGAAAGCCGACGAGGTAGATGGAGACGAGCGAGGCTTGTTCGGGCGATTTCAAGAGACTGGAGATGGCCAGCGACGCCGCAGTGATGGCGCCATTGCCGAGCAACAACAGACAGGCCTGCAATGTCAGGTCGCCGGGAAACCGGCAGACAAACGTCACGAACACGGCCATCCAGATGGATTGTGCGGCGACCAGCATGGCGAGAAAGACGGCTTTGCTCGCGAGGTAACTGATCGGGCGCAAGCCGCCGAGTTTCTCTTTCTCGAAGATCAATCGCTCGGCAGCCACTTCGCGCGCGGCATTGTTCGACCCCATCAACGCCAACAGAATCACCTGGAACATCACCAAGCCCGACACAAGACTGCCCACGCGTGACGAACTGGTGATGTAGCCGGTCGTCTCTTTCAACTGCTGGACGGGACTGACATCGCTGCCCATGCTCAGGCTTTGCATCTGCGGGAGGCCGTGCAACGCGAAAATCACGACCAGACACGGGAACCCAAACAACAACGCAAGATGCAACCACAGTTGACCGCGGTCGCGGAAGAAGATCATCGTCCGCCGTCGCCAGAGAATCCAAAACTGCGCGAGCGCGTTCGGCGTTTGCTCTTCCGGTTCGTCTTCTTCCGTCGTGGCCGGCTCGGCGACGGCGGCCATCGGCAGCGAATACTGTTCGCGGTATTTCTGCCAGAGCGCGTGCCACTCAACCGCGGGGCGTTTCGCCAGTTCAGTGAAGACTTGCCCGTTCTCCGCGACACCAAAGTAGCGGGCCACGTTTTGGCTCGGCCCATGATACACAAGGCAGCCTTGGTACATCACGGCGACAGAATCATAGCGGTCGAGCTGGCGCAGGCTGTGGGTGACGGAAATGACGAGACGGTTGTTCTCGCGTGAGAGCCGGTGCATCAACTCGACGACTTCCTCCTCCGCTTTCGGGTCGAGACCGCTGGTGACTTCGTCGCAGAGCAACAACGCCGGCTCGGTCACGCTCTCCAGCGCCAGCGACAAACGCCGTCGCTCGCCGCCGGAGAGGACGCGGACTTGTCGTTGGGCGATGTTCAGCAGTCCGACTTCGCGCAGGATCCGTTCGATGCGCATCCGCCGTTCACCGGGAAGCAAGCCGACCACGCGCAACCGCAACGCGTTGTCCATGCTTTCCCAAATCGTCAGGTGCTCGTACGCGATGCTGAACTGCGGGACGTAGCCAATCTCGCTCGGCGCAAGGTCTTTGTCGGTGAGGTTGCGGTCGCGCCAGGAAACCGTGCCGGTGGTCTGTTCCATGATGCCGGCCATGACTTTGAGCAGCGTGGTCTTGCCGCAGCCCGATGCGCCGACGATGGCGGCGAGATGTCCGCCGGGCAGGTCGAGGCTCAGTTCGTGCAGCAGGCGCTGCGGGGCGACGCCCTGGGTGAGTTCGAGCGTGATGTCCTGCAAGCGCAACAGCGGCGGACCGAAGGCAGCGGGTGTTGTTCCCGTTGCGGCGATCGTGGGTGGGGGCGCGGACTTCGCTTGGAAATGGAACATCTCGCGGGCTTCGCCAAACTGGTTCAGCGGGAATCCGGCGAGAAGACCTTGCGGGCGAATGAGCGTGTGGACGGGATCGCGTTTGTGTTGGTCGAGCACGACGGCGAGTTCGCGGCGCGAGTAAGGACCTTCCATGAGGCGGTGCTCGGTGTCGCAGATGAACCATTGCGAGGCGTCCACCTGCGACTCCCAATGGTCGAGGCGCCGCCCGCCGTGAAGGATGTAGTAGTGCGGCCCGATGCGCAATGTGTGTTCGTGCCCCCACTTCAGGGACGTGGAGGCGCCGGCCTCGACGCCATCGGCGATGATTCGGGCGCGCGGATCTCGTTTGACGAGCTTGAGGGATTTGCCGTCGGCTTCGAGCGCGCAGTGCTGGGCGTGCGCGCCGCGCGCGTGGAGGTTCGCCTTTTCGCCGGAACCGATCTCGAAAGGAAAACGCTCGACGGGATGAATGTCACCGGTGAGGCAATCCACGATGCGCCAGCCGCTCGGCCCGAAGAGTGACCACGGCCGATGTTCCGGTTTTGTTCCGGGAGCGGAGGAGAAACGGAGTTCAGCATTGCAGCCGGGACAGGGGAACGTTTCGCGCAGATCGAAGAGCGAAATCTGGACGATGGCACCGCATTTCCCACAGTTGATTCGCTCCGACGGCTGCGGCACGACACTCTCGGTGTGGCAATGGGAACACTCCATGCGTTTGCCCACGTCGGTCTCCGTGGCGCGGAGCGATTGTGGGCAGTGTGGGCATCTGAAAACGATGTCGGCCATTCCGAGTCCTTGCGTCGCGCTGGCCGGGATAGTAACATCCGCGGCATGTCTTGCAAGGAATCACTGCGCGTGCTCGGTGGCGTGTTGGCCGGGATGGCGATTGGCTTGGCGGTGCTGGTGCTCGGCGCGCACTGGTGGTTGAACCGCTACCTGCACGGCGAGGCATTCCGCCAACTCATCAGCGCGAAGACAGCGGCGGCGTTGCGCGCCGAGGGCGAATATCTGCCGTTGCACTGGAGCGGCACGACAGCGTACTCGGACGGGTTTCACGCGCGCGGCCTGCCGGGCGCCGCGTTGCGGGAACTGCGGGCGGACCAAATCCGCGCCGAGGTCGTGCTGTCGGGGTTGTTGCGCAACGAGTGGCGAATCAGCGGACTGGATGTGCAACGGCTGACGGCAAAGGTCGGTCAGTCATCGGACGCGAACGCAAGTAGTGCTCCCCGACAAGCAGAGCGCAGCGCCGTGCGGGTTGAACTGGAACCGCTGCGCATTCACGACGGCAACATCGAGTGGACGATGGGCGGCGTTTTTTCCGGCGCGGTGCGACGGGCGCGGATGGTGGTGAAGTTCGGCGAAGGTTCGTGGGAGGCCAGCGCGAGCAGCGGCGAGTTGCGGTTGGGCGACGTGCAGCCGTTGCGCATCGAACAGGCACACGCCCGGTTTCAGCGCGAGGCGGTGTTTGTGACGGACAGCCTGTTGCACATGGCCGACGGCGGCAAGGTGACGGTGAACGGCCAGATCGCGCACGATTCCGATCTGACCCTGCGGCACGACGGCGTCCCCGTGGATCCGTGGCTGCCGAAGGACTGGCGCGGGAAACTCATCGGCAAGGCGCGCGGCGAAAGCAGGGTGCGCGGTCGTCTTGGCGAACCGAACGCGCTGAGCGCGGAGGGGAACATCGAGCTGAGCCACGGGAAGCTGGAGGCCTTGCCGGTGTTGAACCGTCTGGCGGTGTTCACCGGCTCCGAACAGTTCCGCCAGTTGGAACTGCACAAGGCCCGCACCGACTACACGTGGACGCCGGCGCGGCTGACCTTGCAGCGACTGGCGATGGAGTCCACCGGCCTTCTTCGCGTCGAAGGCGGCTGCGTCGTCGAGAAGGGCGCACTCAACGGCGAGTTCGATGTGGGCGTCGCATCCGCGACACTGCGCTGGCTGCCGGGCGCGCGCGCGCGCGTCTTCACGGTGGAACGCGACGGCTACCAATGGACGAAGGTGAAACTGCAAGGCCCGACCGACAACATTCAGGAAGACCTCAGCAGCCGGTTGATCGCGGCGGCGGGAACGCAGTTGTTCGAGGACACCAAGGGCGTGGTGCAAAAAGGCGCGGAGACGTTGCTCGGTATTTTCCACAAACTGACGCAATAGGTGTAGCCGCAGCGCTCTGTCGCCGCGCGGAAGAAGCGCCCCGGCAGAGCGGGGCGGCTACAGCAGCCTGTGGTTATTCGGATGGGACGCTGACGCGAAGGACGCTGTTGGAGCCTGCACGCCAGCAGGTGACGACGCTTTGGAAAATCAAGTCAATGTGTTCCTTGGTGTCCACGCGATACTCGACGGTGTGTGCGTGGGTGGTGGTCGGATAATCCTTGACCACCTTCTTCCAAATCTGTTCCTGGCCGAGACGGTCGGCGACCGTGCCGGCTTTTTCCTGAACTTTGTCGAGCAAGACTCCAACGCGTGCGGTTGGACCGCTGTCGGTGGAGATGAGTGGTTCGAGATAGTAGAAACGCGCGGTGACGTGAGAGGTGGTGCCGATGGTGAGTTCGGTGACGCGCGCGGCAGCGTTGAGGACATATTCGTGGGTGCTGATTGAGACGATGTGGACGGTGTTGAGCATGTAGGTGCCGGTGGGCATGTAGCACTCCCACCGCGCGGCGCGAGTGGCAACGCAACCGAAGCAAAACACTGCGATGACGGCAAACTGTCGTTTCATATTGAATCTCCCTGCGGCCGGAAGATTGGTGAGGCGGCTGGGGATCGAACCCAGGACCCACGGCTTAAAAGGCCGTTGCTCTACCTAGCTGAGCTACCGCCTCCCGATCGTCTGGTCGGAGCGGGCGCGAATCTGCCACAGGCGTGCGATGCTGTCAAAACTATTGGCGCGATTCAACGCGGCGCGTCGCGCAAGGGCGGATTATCGCCGCCGATGCCCTGCGACAATGCAGCAGCGCGATACAGATCCTTGAACGCCATGTCGTCGTGGAGCTTCGCGAGGTCCGGGTCCTTCAGCGCCAGGTTGCGATACACGCCCAACGCATCCGTGGCGAAACACGCCTTCAATGTTTCGATGGCCATGATGGGGTTGTCCATGAGCGCGTGAACACACGCCAACGCGTACAGCGTCGCCGTATCACCGGGTCTGAGCACGAGGCTGCGCTTGAACTGGTTGACGGCTTCGCGGAAATCGTTGCGCACACCGCTCAGCTTGCCGAACTGCACCCACGCGGAGCCGCACATCGTGTGCGTGATGGCGGCGTTGGGCACGGCTTTCGAGGACCGGTGGAACTTCTCGATGGCATCGCGCAGGAAAAGGCGTCTCTGTTCTTTGTCGCCGGAGGCGCGGGCGGCCCGCACCAGCGCGGCGCCCCAATTGGCGGTCACCATGCCGATGTCGCCCTTGAAGCTGGCGCGCTCGACGGCGTTGCTGTAGAGGGCGGCGGCCTCCACGTGCAATTGGATGCGCGACGGATCGTTCGCGGCAAACTCCGGCAGCTTCGCCGTGAGAAGGCCGGCCCATTTGCCGTAGGGTTCCCAGTCGTCGGGGGCCAGATCAACGGCTTTCCGGCATTTTTCGACAGCACCCTGATAACAAGCCAGCCGCAAAGACGGCTCCACCGGCAAGTCGCCGATCAACGCGAGCGTGTCACTCCACAACAACCATGTCGTCCGATTCTCCGGCTGCAACGTTGCTGTTGTGGCGAACCTGGCGGCGGCTTCCTGCAGGCGTTGCGCCTGCAATTGCGGCGTCCCGCCGAGCCGGCCCAGTTGCAGCAGCGCCACGCCCCATTGTTGATGCGCGTCGGGGAAGTTCGTCCACGCCGTGGTCGCCCGCTGGAAAGACTCCGCGGCCCCGGCGAAGTTGTTTTCGCGCAGCAACCCCAAGCCGATCAGATACTCGTTCCGTGCCACCACCGCCGGCGGCGGACCTGACGGTGGCGCATTCGTCTCGGACTGGCCAAGAACGACAGTAGCGCACAACATCGTTGCAGTGATCAATTGTTTCATTTGTCGCTGAGCTTCCGCGGTGCTGAACGATAAATCCGATCCACCCGTTTTCGCAAGTCGCCTGTAATTTCGCCGAACCGAGGCCAGCGTCGCGCCACCTCAACCGTCAACGCCACCAATCCCTCGAAGTCCGACACACTCACGAACTCCGCTGCTGGGCGCTTGCCGGGGCCGATGTTGTGGTAATTGCCGAGCGGCAGACACAAACCTCCGGTGCGATAACCGTGCGCCGCGAACGCCGTTGCTTCGCACGAGCCGCCGTCCATCAAGCAACGTTGCGCCCGGATCTTCGCGCGTCGCGCCGTCTCCGTCAGGAACCACGACGCCGACGGATCGAACATCGTCATCCGGTCGCCGACGCGAATGACCGGGCCATCGCCGATCTGCGCCCAAGGACGTTCCTTGCTCGTCTCCAACGAAATGACCAATGACTTGTGTGGAATCCTTCCTGACCGCGCCACTTCAATCGCGCCGGGGAACCCGACTTCTTCTGCGCGCGTGAATACTCCCCATAAGCTTGTCCGCAACCGTCGCCGCACGACCTCAGTCAGCGTTGCCAGAATCGTCACGACGCCGAGCAGGTCATCAATTTGTGCCGCGTGAATCTGATCGGAACGAAGCCGGAACAACGGCAAGTCCCAGCCTCCGAAATCGTCGCGCCGCAAATTCTCTGCGCCGGTCAGCAAGACGCGCTTCTCGCCAATCCGTCGTCGGATGCGGGCGCGAATGCTCTGGAAACGAACGCGGATACCGGGCTGGAACATTTCATTCGGCACGCCGCCGAGGAACCGTGCTCGATTCGGTCCGAGGGCCTCGAAGCCCGGGTGATCCATGTGCGCGACGATCACCAGCGGTGTGGCGCGTCCGTAGCGCGCAAAGACGTTGCCCGCAGCATCGCGCTCAACGCGCAGCCCAAGCCCCCGGCAATGCGCCTCGATGAACGCGCGGACAGCATATTCATGGTACGGCGCCGTCGGAAGCGAAAGCACGCGTTCCGCAAGTCGCAGCAGTTCCGTAGAGTTCATGACGACTGAGTATAGCCGGTTTTGGCAACAGCAGCAAAGCGCCATCCAAAGTCATTCTATTTTGAAACATATGTTACAAAATAGAATGACTGTCAGTAGGACGATTCAGCGCGGTGGGGGGCGTGTTGGAGGCGTCGAGGAACTTTAGCTGGCGGTAGAGGCTTTCGAGGAGCGGTACGGCGATGCCGCGGCGTTGGGCGGCGCGGAGCGGGTTGCCGTAGATGCACTCGATCTCCATCGGATGGCGGGCTTCGTAGTCGAGCATCATGCTGGTCTTGTATGGTTTCATCTTGTCGGTGTCGCGGAGCATTTTCTGGATGAACGCGTCGGTGATCGTCGGTTCGCAGGGGGCAATCTCGCGCATGAGCGCCTCGACGAGTGCGCGAGTGTGCGGGTCGCGCATGAGCTGGTCGGTGGTGGCGTTGAGGACGACGGAGAGGCCGTTGTAGGGGATGTTCCAGACAAGTTTGCGCCACCGAGCAGCAGCGAGGTCGGGAACACATTCGGCGTTGATGCCGGCACGCTGGAAGTCGGCAGCAACGGCGCGGAGACGGTCGGTAACGCCACCAGCGTGGTTGCCAAAGCGGACGTAGCCGTAGTCGAGGTGGCAAATGTGGCCGGGGCCGGTTCTGTTGGAGCAGAGAAAACAGAGGCCGCCGGCGACGCGATGTGGGCCGACGATGGCGGCGACTTCGTCTTCGTTGCCGAGGCCGTTTTGCATGAGGATGACAAGGGTGTCGTCTTTGACGACGGGCGGCAGGAGCGTAGGGAGAAGATGGTTCTGGGTGGTCTTGAGTGTGACGCAGACGACATCGCAATGTGGCATGTCGCGGGTGTCGCGGTAAGCGTTGACGCGGGGAAGGATGAAGTCGCCGTCAACGGATTCGCAGACGAGGCCGTGTTGGCGGACGTGGTCGTAGTCGGAGTGCAGGAGAAAATGGACTTCGAAGCCGGCGTGTTGGAGGCGCGCGCCGTAGAAACCGCCGAGGGCGCCGGTGCCGAGGATGGCGTAGGTCCGTTCCATGTCGGCATCATAGCATACCGGATTTGGATTGCATTGACTGAGGTGTCGGATATTCTCCAGCCATGATTTGAAAGAAAGCAGCAAGCTACAGAGGAAAGAAATTCACGATGAAGAAACAAATCGAGTGGACCGTGGCAGTTTTGATGTTGGGAGCGATGCTGTTCGCGCCGTCGGTGATGGCGGCCAAGAAGGACAGTGGTTCGAGAACCCCCAAAATACCGAAACCGGACACGGTGGAGAGCGTTGATGCCGCCGGGTTCTCCTTTAAGGTGGCCACCGGCCAGCATGATCGCCGTCTCATCCCGTACACCGTGACGGCGTTCACCAAGATCCTTGTCAACGACAAGACGGCCAAGCTCGAAGAGATCCAAAAAGGGATGCGTGTTTCGGTTGTCAGCACGGACGGCAAGACCGCCAGCCGTGTGGAAGCGCACGAGTTCGCGAGTGGCGACGACGATAAGAAAGACGCCAAGAAAGACCCGCCGAAGAACGCCAAGAAGAAGAAATAGCGGCTGGGTGGGGGAGAAGGAGGAGCATGAGCGATTGCAACCAGTTGTTCGCCGGTCTGAACGCCGAAGCACTGTGGGCGTTGCCAACGGTGGGGTCGGAACGCTCGTTCCAGAAAGGCGATGTCATTTTCCGCGAAGGCGATGCCGGGGACTCGATGTTTCTGGTCGAGCAGGGCAGCGTCTCCGTACACACGAGCAAGGAGGGAAAACAGGAATTGGCGCTGGCGACTTTCGCCTCGGGGGAATTTTTCGGCGAGATGAGCATGATTGACGGCGGGCCGCGCTCGGCGCGCGCGGTGGCAGAAGAGCCGACGCGGTTGCGGGAGTTGCGCCTGCCGGAGTTGCAACGCCTTGTCGAGCAGCAACCGCAGATCATGCATAATTTACTGCGCATCATCAGCACGCGGTTGCGCGACGTGAATCGTCGGTTCATCGAGCACATCGTGCAGCAGGAGAAAATGGCGGTCGTCGGCCAGATGGCCAGCACCATCATTCATGACTTCAAGAATCCCATGAGCATCATCCTGTTGTCCGCGGAAACACTCCAGCGCGGTGGAAACGATCAGATGAGAGCCAAGTTCTCCAACCACATCATCCGCAACATCAATCGGATGGTCCACATGACCAATGACGTGTTGGATTTTGCCCGCGGAACCTGTCGTCTGACTCCGTCGTGGGTTGAGCCGCATCCCTGGCTGGAAGAGCTGACCGCTTTTTTGCAACCAATGCTTGACAACCACAGCACACAGTTCCATGTGGACATCCAGAGCAGCGACAAACTCTACATGGATCCCGAAAAAATGGGACGTGTTCTCTACAATCTCTCCAACAACGCCATTGAGGCGATGCCAGACGGCGGACAACTGACATGGCGAGTCGCCAAAACTGCCGATGGTTTCCTGCTGGAAGTTGCCGACAACGGTCCGGGCATACCGGAACAAATACGGAACACACTCTTCGAGGCGTTTGTCACGCACGGCAAGAAAAACGGCACGGGTCTGGGCACCTCCATTGCCAAGCAGATCGTCAAGGAACACGGCGGCACGATTACTTTCACCACCGAAACCGGCAAGGGCACCACCTTCCATATTCGTTTGCCGTCTCCGTGATTTACAACGGACAGTGTGGCGTGTAAGGTGTCCGCCATGACCAACGACGAACGCAAACAAATCATCCGCAACCTGCTAGCCGAAGGCCAGACGCTTTCCCAGATTCAGGATTATCTTCGCAAGGAAAAGGACGATTCCATCACGTACATGGAGTTGCGGTTGCTGTTGTCGGAAATGCCCGACACCAAGCTGCCCGAAAAAGAACAACCCAAGACGCCCATCGTCGCGCCTGCCGCCACAACACCGACGCCCGAACCGGCCGGCAAACTCTCGATCAGCGTGGACCAGATGCCGCCACCGGGAGCGATGCTCAGCGGGTACGTTCGTTTTGCGAGCGGAGCGAAGGCGCATTGGTTCATTGACGAGATGGGACGGCTCGGTCTGGAACCGGAACTCGGTTCCGGCAAGCCAACGCAGGAGGACATGAAGGAGTTCTCCATCGAGCTTCGCCGGATGCTCCAGCAAAGCGGCGGCTAACTTCACTTGTAGTACCACGCATGTTGGTGATGAAAATGCGTGACAATCTGACAGGGACATCGTAATTTCCCGCCCCGGTGACGAAAGAAAACCTTATTGGAGATTATCTACATGAAGCTTGATCCAACTAAAATGAAGGATTGGCAGGTGGCCGAGGCGGCTGAGGCAACGATGAAGCCAGTGGCTGACATCGCACGAGAAATGGGTTTGTTGGAGAACGAACTGATCCCGATGGGGCGTCAGCTCGCGAAGGTGGACGCGAATCTCGCGTTGCAACGACTCCGCGGTCGTCCGCAAGGCAAGTACGTGGATGTGACGGCGATCACGCCGACGCCGCTCGGCGAAGGCAAGACGACGACGACGATTGGTTTGACCGAAGGCCTCGGTAAAATCAACAGGCGCGTCATCGCCTGCATCCGCCAGCCAAGCGGCGGACCAACATTTAATATTAAAGGCTCCGCCGCCGGCGGCGGTCTTGCGCAGTGCATTCCGCTCACGCCATTTTCCATTCGGTTGACGGGCGACATTGATTCGATCACCAACGCGCACAATCTCGCGATGGTCGCGTTGACCTCGCGGATGCAGCACGAGCGCAACTACGACGACGCGCGGCTGGCGAAGAGCAACTTGAAGCGGCTCGACATTGATCCGAACCGCGTCCAGATCAAATGGGCGATGGATTTCTGCGCGCAGTCGCTTCGCAACATCATCATCGGCCGGGGCGGCAAGCAGGACGGGTTCGAGATGGAATCTGGTTTTCAAATCACGGTCTCCAGCGAGTTGATGGCGATCCTGGCGGTGGCAAAGGATCTCAAGGACATGCGGGAGCGCATCGGGAAGATGGTTGTGGCATACAGCAAGAGCGGCAAAGAAGTGACCACCAGCGATCTCGACGTGGCCGGTGCAATGACGGCTTGGTTGGTTGAGGCGCTCAACCCAAACCTCCTTCAGACCATCGAGGGTCAGCCGGTGTTGGTGCACGCGGGGCCGTTTGCGAACATCGCCATCGGCCAAAGCTCGATCATCGCCGACGAAATCGCCACGCGGCTCGCGGACTACACCATCACCGAGAGCGGATTCGCGGCGGACATCGGTTTCGAGAAATTCTGGAACATCAAGTGCCGGCTGTCGGGGCTGAAGCCGAATGCGGTGGTCGTGGTCGCCACGATCCGCGCGTTGAAGATGCACGGCGGCGGCCCGGCGGTGAAACCCGGCGTGCCGTTGGACGATGCGTACACGAAGGAGAACCTGCCGTTGGTTGAGGCTGGTTGCGCCAACCTGCTCGCGCACATTGAGACGGTCAGGAAGAGCGGCGTGCGACCGGTGGTTTGCATCAACAGTTTCTACACCGACACGAAGGCGGAGATCGCGCTGGTTAGACAGGTCGCCGAGAAAGCCGGAGCGTTCTGCGCGGTCTCAGAGCATTGGTTGAAGGGTGGAGAGGGTGCGGTTGAGTTGGCGGAGGCCGTCGTGGCGGCTTGCAACGAGAAGAACCACTTCCACTTCCTGTACGATTTGAACGTGAAGTTGCGACAGCGCATCGAGTTGATCGCCAAGCAAGTCTATGGCGCTGACGGCGTGACGTTCACCGACGCGGCGTTGGAGAAAGCCAAGATGTACGAAGCCGATCCCGAAGCGTCGAAGCTTTGCACCTGCATGGTCAAGACGCACCTGAGTCTCTCGCATGATCCAGACCGCAAGAATCGCCCAACCGGCTGGACGTTGCCGATCAGCGACATCCTGGCGTTCAAGGGCGCCGGATTCATCGTGCCGATTGCGGGTGGCATCAAGCTGATGCCGGGCACTTCCTCGGATCCTGCGTTCCGTCGGATTGACGTGGATGTCGGGACGGGTCGTGTGAAAGGATTGTTCTAACGCTTGACAAATTGCGAAAATGCTCCTTATTAGGAAGTCCCTCGAAGAGAAAGAAAGTGACGAGTTGTTTTTAGTTTATGTGTGAACATTGCGGTGGCCATGAAACCCAGCGAAGTCTGAAGTTCGCTGTGACCGGAAAAGGTGGGGTGGGCAAGACAACCATCAGCGCGCTGATGGCGCGCGCCCTCCACAAGTCCGGACGTGTAGTCTTGGCGATTGATGCCGACCCGAACACGACACTGCTCGCTTGCATGGGGCATACCCCGACGACACCCATCCCACCGATTGTCGAACTCAAGGGACTCATCGCGGAACGCACTGGGGTAGAACCCGGCACCAGCGGCGGTTTCTTCAAAATCAATCCGCGCGTCTCGGATATTCCCGAGAAGTACGCTGTTGACGTGGATGGAATCAAGGTGCTCGTCGCCGGGGCGATCAAGCATGGCGGCGCCGGGTGCTACTGCCCGGAGAACGCCTTTGTGCGGGCGCTTGTCTCGCATGTGTTGCTGGAGAAGAAGAACGCGTTGATTCTCGACATGGAAGCGGGCATCGAGCATCTGAGCCGTGGGACCGTTGAGGATGTGGACCGTTTGTTGATCGTGGTGGAGCCGTCGCGTTCCAGCATCGAGACGGCGCTTCGCATCAACAAGCTCGCACAGGAACTGGGGCTTCATCACATCAGCGTCATCGGCAACAGAATCAAGTCCGATGGCGAGAAGGATTTTCTGCGGGAAGCGCTTTCCGAGATAGAATTCGCAGGTTTCGTCCCGTTTGACGAGAAACTGCAGCAAGCCGAACTGGCCGGACGGCCGGCGGCGGGCGCGAGTCAGGCGGTGGACGACGTGATTGCACGGATCGTCCGCCGAATCGAGGAGAACACACACTCACACTCGCATGGGCATTCGCACGATCACACACACCACCATCATCACTAAAGAGGTATCGCCATGCCAAAAGAAGTACTCCGAGATTGGTCGTTCGCCGACAACGCCACGCGCGAAATGGTTAAACGCGCGGAGGTTGAGAATGTTAACACCATCTGGGACCGCTACGACGCGGTCCAGCCACAATGCAAATTTGGTTCGCTGGGCATCTGCTGCCGCATTTGCAGCATGGGTCCGTGCCGCATCAGCCTTGTCCCCGGCAAAGAGCCGTTGACCGGCGCGTGCGGCGCGAATGCCGATACCATCGCGGCGCGCGGCCTCGCCCGCATGATCGCCGCCGGCACGGCAGCGCACTCCGACCACGGCCGCGAAGTCGTGCACACGTTGCTGGAGGCAGCCGAGAAACCGGATTTTGATTACCAGATCAAGGACCCTGACAAGCTGAAAGCCATCGCTTCGATTTACGGTGTGAAGATTGACGGTCGCACGCCGGCGGAGATCGCCAAGGACCTCGCTCATAAAGCGCTCGATGAGTTTGGCCGGCAGGAAGGCGTGATGACGATGCCGATCACAGCGCCGCCGGCGCGGCAGAAGCTTTGGAAAGAACTGGGGATGTATCCCCGTGCCGTTGATCGCGAAGTGGTGGAAGCGATGCACCGCACCACGATGGGCGTGGACCACGATTACAAGAACCTGATGAAGCATGGTATGCGCGCTGCCCTGGCCGACGGCTGGGGCGGTTCGATGATCGCGACCGAATTGTCGGACGTGCTCTTTGGTTCGCCGAACCCGTTGCGCTCACGCGCCAACCTCGGCGTGTTGCAGACCGACTCCGTCAACGTCGTCGTGCACGGCCACGAGCCATTGCTTTCCGATGTGTTGGCAATCGTATCACAGACCGAGGAGATTCAGGCGAAGGCGCGCGCGAAAGGCGCGAAGGGGATCAACCTCGCCGGCATTTGCTGCACGGCGAACGAAATCCTGATGCGCCACGGCATTCCGGTCGCAGGCAATTTCCTGCAACAGGAACTCGCCATCCTGACCGGCGCGGTCGAGGCGATGGTTGTGGACGTGCAGTGCATGATGCCGTCGTTGCACACGATTTCGGATTGCATGCACACCAAGCTCATCACGACCTCATCGAAGGCGAAGATGGCGGGAGTGGAGCATATCGAGTTCTCGCCGGACACCGCGAAGGCGACGGCGACTCGCATCTTGGAGATGGCGATTGACAATTATCAGAACCGGATCCCCGACAAAGTATTTGTTCCGCCAGACAACGAGCCGATCGTGGCGGGATTCACCACGGAGTCGGTGTTCCAGTTCCTCGGCGGCAAGTACCGCGCGTCCTATCGTCCGCTCAACGACGGCATCATTGCCGGTCGGTTGCGCGGCGCGGCGGGCGTGATTGGTTGTTCCAATCCGCGCATCAATTACGAGGAAGGCCACATCAAGATGGTGAAGGAACTGATCGCGAACGACGTGCTCGTCGTGACGACCGGTTGCAACGCCATCACCTGCGGCAAACACGGTTTGCTACGCCCCGAAGCGGCGGTCGAGCACGCCGGCAAGGGGTTGCAGGAAATCTGTCGCGCGGTCGGTATTCCGCCGGTGCTGCACGTCGGCGCGTGCGTGGACAACAGCCGCATCCTGCGGACGCTCTCGAACATCGTCAGCGAAGGCGGTCTGGGCAACGATCTCTCCGATCTCCCGATTGCCGGCGCGGCGCCGGAATGGATGTCGGAGAAGGCGGTGACGATCGGATTCTACTTTGTGGCGTCCGGCGTGTTCACGGTGATCGGGCATCCGTTGCCAATGATGGGCAGCCAGAACCTTTACAAGTATCTGACCGATGAGGTAGAACAGGAAACAGGCGGGAAGTGGGCGTTTGAGGCAGACGCAACCCAGGCCGCCCACCTGATGATTCGCCACATTGACAAGAAACGCAAAGCGCTCAAACTCAAACCACCGATGTACGCGCAGCCACTGAAATACGAGGAGTAATCGCACATGTCGAAGATCATCGCCACCGCGGCCATTCGCGGTGCGCACAAATTGTTTGCCCAGGCCGAGGCCGACCTCGCGAAGGCCATTGAGCTGAAGGGCAAGGACGCGAAACTCGAATATCCGAACACGGCGTACTTTCTGCCGATCATGCTTCTGTTCCTGGGACAGAAGGTCGAGCGGGTAGGTGATCTCGTCGAGTCGTTGGCGGAAGCGAAGAAGTTGTTGCATCCGATTCCGACGAACGAGTTGTGGTTGCCTTATCTCGGCGACACGCTCGACAGCGGCGTTGCCACGCTCATCGCAGAGGAGACCATCGAGTCGTTGAAAGTCTTGATGGGACCCGACCCTGTGAACGGTATCTGGCTCGGCTACACCAATGATTCCATTCTGCGCTTGCAGGGCATTAAGTTGGTGGACGGACGCATGCCCGGCTTTGCCGCCATCGTCGGCAACGCGCCGACGAACGCGGACGCCGTCAAACTCGTGCGCGACCTTCAAGAGCGCAACATCCTCGTCTTTATGGGCGGTCATACCAATGGCCGGGCGATTGCCGAGCAATTGGCGGAAGAGGGAATTGAGATGAACTGGGATACGTTCCTCGTCCCCTACGGCAAGGAGATTACTGCTGCGGTTCATGCGTTGAACTTTGCCGCGCGCTCCGCAATGACTTTCGGCGGCATCGCCCCCGGCGGCTTGAAGGAAGCGCGTGAAATCCTCCTCTACAACAAGGAGCGTGTGAAAGCGTTCGTGATCGCACTCGGCACCGATGAGGGTATGCCGGATGGACAGATCATCACCGACGAGAAGTACGCAACCGCGGCCGGCGCGATCAACTTCGGGTTCCCGGTCATTTCCGACGTGAACCTCCCGGAGATTTTGCCGAGCGGCATCTGCACGTTCGAGCACGTCGTTTCCAACGTCCCGGTTGGCGACATCATCAACCGCGCCGTCGAAGTGCGCGGCCTGCACATCAAGATCGAGAAGATTCCGATTCCCGTGCCCTACGGCGCCGGTTTCGAAGGCGAGCGCGTCCGCAAGGAGGACATGTTCTGCCAGTTCGGCGGCAAGTTCACTGCCGCGTTTGAGTTGTTGAAGATGAAACCGGTTGACCAGGTCGAGGACGGCAAGATCGAGGTCATCGGGCCGGAGATTGACCAGATGCAAGAAGGCGAGGCGTATCCGCTCGGCATCATCGTCGAGGTCGCAGGACGCAAGTTCCAGGAAGACTTCGAATCGGTTGTAGAGCGCCGCATCCACGAGTACATCTCCTGCGCCAACGGCATCTTCCACATGGGCCAGCGCGCCATCATCTGGCTGCGCATCCACAAGGACGCCAAGGCCAAGGGATTTGCGATCAAGCATTTTGGTTCCATCCTTATCGCCAAGATTCACAACGAGTTCTCCAGCATCATTGACCGCGTGCAGGTGAAGATCATCACCGACGCCGAGAAGATCAAGGCCCCGCTGGAAGAAGCCAAGAAGACTTACCATCATCGCGACGACCGCATCGGCGGCATGAAAGACGAGGACGTCGAAGAGTTCTACTCTTGCGCGCTCTGCCAGTCGTACGCGCCGAACCACGTCTGCATCGTCACACCGGAACGTCTCGGTCTCTGCGGCGCGTACACGTGGCTCGATTGCAAGGCGTCGTATCAGATTGACAAGCACGGTCCGAACGAGCCGGTTCTCAAAGGCGAATGCCTCGACCCGGTCCGCGGTCAGTGGAAGAACATCAACGACTACATCGCGACCAAATCGAACGGCAACCTCGAACGCTTCAACGCTTACTCGATCCTCGAAGAACCGATGACCTCTTGCGGCTGTTTCGAGTGCATCGTTGCCATCGTGCCCGAAGCGAACGGCGTGTTGATCGTGGACCGCGAGTTCCAAGGCATGACGCCCATCGGCATGAAGTTCTCGACGCTCGCCGGGCAGATTGGCGGCGGCACGCAGACGCCGGGATTTGTCGGCATCGGCAAAGTCTATATCAGCAGTCCGAAGTTTCTCTTTGGCGAAGGCGGCGTCGAACGGCTCGTTTGGATGCCGAAGGCGCTCAAGGATGAAGTCGGCGACCGGCTCCGCGCCCGCCTCGAAAAGGACGGCAAAGCGGAGTTGTTCGACAAGATCGCGACCGAAGAGAACGCCGACACACCGGACAAACTGGTTGAATTTCTGACTTCAGTGGAACATCCTGCGATGCAGATGGCCCCACTCATGTAATCAAAAGGAGATAGATCATGGCACTCACAGCAATGCAGATTTACAAGAATCTGCCCAAGACAAATTGTGGCGACTGCAAATTCCCAACCTGCATGGCGTTTGCGATGCAGGTTGCCGCGAAACAAAAGGCAATCACCGATTGCCCGCACCTTTCCGCGCAGGCGAAGGGCGACATGGCCGAAGCTTCCGCGCCTCCGATGAAACTTGTTCGTGTCGGTCCCGATGGCGATGCGGGGTTCAAGATCGGGCAGGAGACCGTCATGTTCCGGCATGAGGAGAAGTTCCACAACTCTCCGGCCATCGCCGTCAAGATTCCGGCGTCGCTCTCCGACAGCGAGGCGCTCGCGCGTCTTGATGTCATCAACAAGGCGCAATGGGTTCGCGTTGGTCAGCCCGTCGGCGTGAAAGCTGCCGCCATTGACTGCGAAGGCATGGCCGACGACAAGGCCACCGCGCGCGCCAAGGCGCTCGCCGCCCAAGCCAAGGTCGCGTTGATCGTCATGGGCAACCGCGCCGCCGCGGCAGCGATTGCCGACAAGCGTCCATTGCTCTACAAAGCCACGCCGGCCAACGCCGACGCGTTTATCCAGACCGCGGCGCAGGCCAAGTGTCCGCTCGCCATCAGCGCCGACAATCTCGAAACGCTCGCCGACCTCGCGAAAACCGCGAAGGACAAAGGGGTCGCCGACTTGGTGCTCGCGTTCTGCGGTGGGACGCCTGCTCGCACAATCCGTCAGATTACGATTGCCCGTCGCGCGGCGTTGAAGAAACAATTCCGCACTCTCGGTTTCCCGGTGATGGTGGACGCCTCGCGCGACTGTGCCGCCACGGAAAGCATGATCGCCAGTTCGTTCGCGGCGAAGTATGCCAGTATCATCATGGTCAACTCGGCGAGCGCGGCGGACCTGTTGCCGGTGCTGACGACCATCCAAAACGTGTACACGGATCCGCAAGTTCCGAACACTGTCGAGCCGAAACTCTATGAGATCGGCCCTGTGACACCGGAGTCACCGATCATGTTCACGACAAACTTCTCGCTGACCTACTTCTGCGTTGCCGCCGAAGTCGAGCGCAGCAAGATTCCCGCGTTCATCTCGGTGGTGGACAGCGGCGGCCTCGGCGTCCTCAACGCCTACGCCGGCGACAAGATTTCAGCCGAGAAAGTCATCAAGACGCTCCAAGATCAGAAGGCGCTCGACAAGGTTAAGCATCGCCGGTTGATTATCCCCGGCCTGTTGCCGTCGTTCCGCGCCGAAATTGAAGATGCGTCGCCGTGGAAGGAAGTCCTCATCGGCCCCGAAAACGCCGCTGGAATCCCCGCGTTCCTCAAGCAGCACAGCAAATCGTAGGGGTAAATGGCTGTCCACACCGTCGTTTTCACGCCCCAGCAGAAATCGGTGAGCGTGGAGACCGGCGCGAGCCTCCTCGAGGCCGCCGGGAAGGCCGACATTGTCATCAGCAACGTGTGCGGTGGCGACGGTATTTGCGGTCGTTGCAAGATGATCGTCAAGGAAGGCCGCGTCCGTGAAGACGCGACGATGTTGCTCACGCGCGAGGAAATCCAAAAGGGTTACGTCCTTGCCTGCCAGAGCTTCGTCGAGAGCGACGCGTGGATTGAAATTCCTGCCGAGACACTCGCCGGCGAGCGAGTCGAGGTTGATCAGGACGCGCAACGCTTCCGCGCGCTTCATCCCGGCATCACGCGCCGTCCATTTAGCAGGGCGCCGCTGGTGAGCAAGGTGTTCCTGCAACTGGCAGAGCCGACTTTGGAGAACAACACTGCCGATTGCCAGCGTGTGGAGGAAGCGCTGGCTCGCGCCACGGGGATCGCCTCGATGCAGATGGGATTGCGCGTCATGCGGCAGGTGCCGCAAGTTCTGCGCGACCACAACTTCGCCGTCACCGCCCTCGTCGGCCGTCGGGAAGACGTGGCGGAGATTATTGACATCGAAGGTGGCGACACCTCCGATCACAATTACATCATCGCCGTGGACGTTGGCACTTCCACCGTGGTCGCGCACCTGATCAAGGTCAACGAGATGAGCACGGTGGACGCCGAGGCGTGCTTCAATTCGCAGGCCGTTTACGGTCGCGAGGTGACCGCCCGCATCATGGCGACCGAGAAGCGCGGTACACAAGCGTTGCAGGACCTTGTCGTCGGCGACATCAACCGTCTCATCACCAATCTTGCCGCGCGCAACGAGGTTGCGCCTCGCGACATCACCGCCGTCGTTTGCGCCGGCAACGCCGCGATGGTGCATTTCCTCTTGGGCATGCCCTCGCGCAACATGCGCCGCAAACCGTACATCGCCGCCGATGTCGAGCCGCCGCCGTTGCGCGCTGCGGAGATTGGCCTGCGCATCAATCCGCGCGGCCTGCTGTACTGCGTGCCCGGCATCAGTAGTTGGGTTGGCGGCGACATTACCGCCGGAATTCTCGCGACCGGTTTGTACGAGCGCGAGGAGATCGCGATGCTGATTGACGTCGGCACCAACGGCGAGATTGTGCTTGGCAACAAAGACTGGATGATGGCGTGTTCCGCCTCGACGGGTCCGGCGTTGGAAGGCGCGAGCGTCGAGTGCGGCATGATCGGCGAGAAGGGCGCCATCGAGAAGATTTTCATTCAGGACGGCGAGATTCATTTTCGCGTCATCGGCAACGTGCCGCCGAAAGGCATCTGCGGTTCCGGTATCGTTGATATGCTGGCCGTGTTGCTCGACAAGGGGATCATTGACCGCGCCGGGCAATTTGTAGCGGGCAGCGACCGGAGGCTGGAGTTCAAGGACGAACGCGGACGGTTCACGCTCGTCAGCAAGGAGCAGGGCGCCGTCCGCGACATCCGCATCACGCAGGACGACATTGACAATATCATCACGGCGAAAGCCGCGGTGTTTGCCGCGACGAAGATTTTGCTGGAGCGGTTGAACCTGACGTTCTCGGATGTCAGCCGGCTCTACCTCGCCGGCGGCTTCGGCAATTACCTCGACCGGCAGAACGCGGTGAAGATCGGTCTGCTGCCCGACCTGCCGTTGTCGCGCCTTCAATATGTCGGCAACACCGCGATCTGGGGCGCGAAACTGGCGGCGCTTTCCGTCGAGGCGCAACAAGCGTTGCGGCAGATACGCAAGGGCACGACCTACTACGATCTGCTCGGCAGCACTGATTACGTCGAACAATTCAAGCAGGCGATGTTCCTGCCGCATACCGACATTCAATTGTTCCCGTCTGTCAGTGCCGCCAAAGGAGCCATATGGCAAAACTAATCGCCATCACAGGCAAAGGCGGCACCGGCAAGACCGCGACGTCCGCCTTGATCGTTAAACATTTGCGTGACCACGCTAGCGGACCGGTGCTCGCGATTGATGCGGACCCCGATTCCAACCTTGCTACCGTGCTCGCGGTTCCCGTCGAGAAAACCATCGGCGACCTCCGCGAGGAGACCGCCGCCGCGGTGAAGAACCTGCCGCCGGGTTTGTCGAAGGCGCGCTACATCGAAGCGGGTCTCCAACAAATCGTCGTCGAGAGGCCGAAGGTGGACTTCATCACGATGGGGCGCTCCGAGGGTCCCGGGTGCTACTGCTACATCAACAGCCTGCTGCGCCAGTTCGCCGACAACCTGCACGAGTCCTACGATTGGATCGTTGTGGACAACGAAGCCGGCCTCGAGCATCTCAGTCGCCGCACGACTTCGGCAATTGATCATCTCATCGTTGTCGTCAACTTCAGCATGCTCGCCGTGGATTGCGCGCAGCGCATCATGGAGCTGGTCGCGGACATGAAGAATGAAGTCCGCCAAAAACATTTTATCTTGAACAACGTTCCCGAGGCCAAAATCCCGGCCGTCCGCGCCAAGGTGGAGGCGATGGGATTGAACTACCTCGGCAGCATCCCGCACGATGATCTTTTGGAAGAATACGTGTTCGACGGCAAATCGCTTTTTGAACTCGACAACAACAGCCCAGCCGTTAAAAGCATGAATGCAATCATGCAGAAACTCATGGAGGAACCATGCAACTCGTAGATGTTAAGGAAAAATGGACCAACCGCATTAACACCGTCACCATCGGCGCGACAGCCGCCGAGGGCGGCACGCGCGGCAAGACCGTCACCGTTGGCGGCGAGACCACGCTGCCGATGTTGACGTTTGAGGGTGAGATCCCGAATCGGCCCGTCATCGCAGGCCTTGTGGTGGACATCGTGCCGCCCGAGTGGCCTGACACTTTGAAGAACGCCATCGGTCCCGAAATCGCATCGCCCGCTGAATGGGCGAAGAAAGCCGTGCGCGATTGGAATGTGGACTTGATCTGCCTGAAGTTGCTTGGCCCCGACCCGCTTGGCCAGAACCTTTCCGCCGAGCATGCCGCCAACACCGTCAAGGCGGTGCTCAAGGCGGTAGATGTGCCCTTGATCATCTGGGGCTGCGGCGACATGGAGAAGGACAGTGTCGTGTTGCCCGAATGCTCGCAAGCCGCGCGCGGCGAGAACTGCCTCATCGGCCCGGCGACTGAGAAGAATTACCGCACACTCGGCGCCATCGGCAAAGCCGACAAACATAAACTCATCGGCGAGGCGCCCGTTGACATCAACATCGCCAAGCAGATCAACATCCTGCTGCAAGACGCCGGCTTCAACGTCAACGACATCGTGATGTGCCAGGTCACCGCGGCGCTTGGCTACGGGTTCGATTACGTCTTCACGATCTTCGAGCGCGTTCGCATTGCCGGCCTCAAGGGCGACAAACACATGGCGCTTCCGCAGATCGCCAACGTCGGCTGGGAGACGTGGAAAGTGAAGGAAGCCTGCGCCGATGACGACATCCTGCCCGGCTGGGGCAAGTCCGCGCAGCGCGGCCCGCGCTGGGAAGCGGCGACCGCCGCTGGTTACATTCAAGCCGGCGCCGACATCGTCACGCTCGCGCACCCCGAAGCCATTGCCATTACCAAACAGACCATCAGCGAACTGATGAAAGGAGACTAATTATGATTATCATTGGCGAACGCATCAACACCGGTTTCAAGGACATCAAACAGGCCGTCATGGACAAGAATCCTGCGCCGTTGCAGGAGTGGGCAAAGACGCAGACCGCCGCCGGCGCGAATTATCTCGACGTCAACCTCGGCGCCGTCTCCGGCAAGCCCGAGGACATGATTTGGATGATCGAGCAGGTCCAAGCCGTCAGCGAATTGCCCATCTCGATTGACACGAACAAGGTCTTCATCCTCAAAGAAGCCATCAAGGCTTGCAAGAAGCCACCACTGTTGAACTCGACGACGTGCGACCCGGTGAAACTGAATCCGTTCATCGAGATCGCGAAGGAATACGGCGCCTCGATGATCGGTCTCGCAATGGACGAAAGCGGCAGCCCGAAGGAAGTCTCCCGCCGCGTCGAATGCGCCGGCCTGATTGCCGCCGCGTGGATGGAAGCGGAACTCCCGATGGAGCGGTTGTTCCTCGACCCGATCGTCATGCCGATCAAGTTCATGCAGGAACAGGGCAACGACTTCCTCGAAGCGGCCCGCCAGTTCAAGATGCTGTCCGACCCGCCACCACACATTAGTTGCGGCCTGTCGAACATCTCCAGCAAGGCGACCGAGAAGAAGCTCCTCAACCGCACGTTCCTCGTCATGGCTATCGCCGCCGGCGTGGACGCCGCCATCGTGGATGTCATGGACACCGACCTGCTCAACGCGGCCAAGACCGCCGAGCTGTTGGCGAACCGTGAGATCTACGCCGACGCGTATTTGCAGAAGTAATGAAGCTGGTCGTCCTGCGTAGTGAGAAGACGGGCGCCGAGAAACATCCCGACGATCACTATCTGCAGGAGTTCAACACCCATTACGCTGACCGCCTGATCGGCAACCTGCGCGGGCAACCGGATTTCTGTACCGCCTGCCACGACGACTGCCGGCATTGCCGCGACTATTATCGGCGCGACTTCCGCGACGACATCGTCGGCGTCTTCGGGTTTCCCAACGTCCTGCCCTACGTCATCGAACGACCGCAGGACTACGTCCCCGCCAACGTTCCGCGCCACGACGCCATCGTCGCGATCCACATCCACGAACAAATCCTGTTGGAGATGCTCAAGCATTGCCCGGAGTGGGGGACTCGCTGCGTTGTTGTCCCACTCGAAGCACCCGACTGGATGAGCCACGGCGCCCGCGCCCAGGCCACCGCCCTCTGCCGCGCCAACGGTGTTGAGATAGACTTCCCCAAACCGCTCTGCGGGTTCAAGCCGCGCCCCGGCACCGCGCTGGCCGAGTTCCGCGAATACTTCCACATCGGCTACCCCGAAGTCCAACTCACCGTCGAGAACAACGTTATTACCGCGGCCAACGTCAAAGTCTCCGCCGCCTGCGGTTCGACCTACCACATCGCCCGGTGGCTTGTCGGGCGCAACCTCAACGACGACCTCGCGAACGAGGTCATCTCCAAGCGACTCCACAGCTACCCGTGCACCGCCAGCATGGAACGCGATCCCGAACTTCACGATGACACCCCCATGCACGTCTCCGGCGAAGCGCACAAGAGGATTCTCGCGCCCGAAGAGAAGAAAGAAGACAAAATCCTCGCACCGAGTGGCCGCTGGGTCCAACGCCCCGCGACCGACACCTCAAAGAACATCGAGCGCGCCAAGGAAGTGATACTGCAAGTTCACCAACGCAACGGCGCCGTCAGCTTCGACCGCGTCCGCGCCGCCGCCCCCGATGTCAACCAAGCCGCCTACATCTCCGCACTCCTGTTGCTGAAGAAGGAAGGCAGATTGTAGGGCACGCTCTTGCGTGCCGTTGATACTGGAGCCACAAAAAGAGAACTTGCGTTCTTGTAGTCCATCATTACTCTGATGGCGCATGCCAAACATCTTTGAGAAAGATGGGTATCGGTTCTTCTTTTACAGCAACGAACATCGGCCCATTCACGTCCACGTGCGGCGAGGCGGAGGCGAAGCAGTGTTCGACATCGAGGAACGTGTCGAGTTGCGGGAATCGCAGCGACTCAAGGTCCAGGAGTTGGCGCGCGCCGAGGAGCTTGCGCAAGAGCACAGAGAGCTTATAATCCAAAGGTGGCATGAGTACCTTGACTGACACAGTGTTGAAGGCAGGTTACCGGGACAGACAGATCATCGTCACGACGGAAAGTGGTGTCGAGATTCGTTTCCCCGTCGCGCAGAATCCGCGTCTGGCTCGCGGCAGTGAGGCGCAACTGAACAACATTGAAATTTCACCCTACGGACTTCACTGGCCGGACTTGGATGAAGATCTTTCGTTCCGTGGCATCATGGAGGGCGATTTCGGCCAGCACCAGAAGCGCCGGCGTATTCGATAAGCCGGTCACCGTCTGACGCTACATCTCTACACTTCCCCTGCGTACACGTTGAATCGGTTGTCGCGGAGGAAACCGATGAGGGTCATCCCGAATTCTTCGGCCAGCGCGACGGCGAGACTGCTCGGCGCGCTGATCGCCGCGAGCACCGGCACGCCGGCCATCAACGCTTTTTGGACCAGTTCGAAACTTGTCCGTCCGCTGACCAACGCGACAATCTGCGACGCCGGCAACCGGTCAGCGAGAAGCCATTTGCCGATGAGTTTGTCCATCGCGTTGTGACGGCCCACGTCCTCGCGCAATAACAGCAGCGTGCCGGTGGTGTCGAAGAACGCGGCAGCGTGGAGGCCGCCGGTCTGGGAAAAATTGGTCTGTTCCTTCTTGAGGGCGTCGGGCAGACGGAGAAAATAATCGGCGGGTAGTTTCGGTTTGTCGGTGATGCGACGCGGGCAAATGTTCCGGATTTGTTCCAGCGACGCTTTGCCGCAGATGCCGCAGCTTGAGGTGGTGTAAACATTCCGGCTAAACCGCGTCGGATCGAACGCAACGCCGGGGCGGAGGTGGACGGTGACGATGTTGTAGTGTTGTGGCTGATCGCTGGCGGTGCAGTAGGCGATCCGTTCGATGGACGCTTTCTCGCGGATGACGCCCTCGGTGAACAGGAATCCCGCCGCCAGTTCGAAGTCGTGTCCCGGCGTGCGCATCGTGACGCTGACGGAATGGACTTTGCCGTCGGCAACGACGCGGATTTCCATTGGCTCCTCGACGGCAACGAGGTCATGGCGTCGCTTGCCGGTTGAATCGGCGATTGTCACTCGGGTTGGACTGGCGCGGGTCATTGATGTTGTTCGCAGTATAACCGAAATGCAAAAAATCGCTGGGAAAATCCGGGCGGTATGCTACAAAATCCGGCACAGACAACCAAACCAGAAAGATTGCAGTATGCCTTCAACGCTACAACACGTGGATGAGATTCTTCGTCAGTTTCCAAAACCGGGTTCTTCCGATGTGATCCCGCTGTTACAGGCGGTGCAGAGCCGGTACGGCTACCTGCCGGCGGAAGTGTTGGAGGTCATCGCCAAACGGACGCGGATTTCACTGACGCAGATGTACGGCGTCGCGACGTTCTACGCGCAGTTCTCGTTCACGCCACGCGGCCGGCACATGGTGCGGCCTTGCCGCGGGACGGCATGTCACGTGCGCGGCGCGAAACGGATCGTGGACTCGCTCCAGAAACATCTCGGCGTCAAGGACGGCGGGACGACGAAGGATTTGAAGTACAGCTTCGAGACGGTGGCGTGCCTCGGCACCTGTTTCCTGTCGCCGGTGATGATGGTGAACGACCGGTTCTACGGCAACCTCACGCCCGAACAAGCCACGAAGATTTTGGATAATTGCAAATGAGCACAAAGCGATTGGAACGCATCGAAGATTTGACCAAACTCCGCGATGAACTCCGCGCCGGCCAGCAACCGGGCGTGGTGCAGATTCGGCTCTGCATGACCGGCTGCCGCGCGCTCGGCGCGGAAGATGTCTGCGCGGCGTTCCGCGCGGAGATCGAAGCGCAAGGACTCCAACAGAAAGCGGTGCTGGTGGATACCGGCTGCCAGGGACTGTGCGCGCTCGCGCCGGTGGTGACGATTGCGCCGCCGGGCGTGTTCTACGGCAAGGTGCAGCCGGCGGACGTGAAGGAGATCATCGAGCGGACGGTGTTGCGCGGCGAAGTGATCACGCGGTTGACGACGCAATCGCCATTCTTCTCAAAGCAACTCAAGGTTGTGTTGCGCAACTGCGGCGAGATTGATCCGCTCGACCTCAACCAGTACATCGTCCGCGACGGTTATCAGGCGCTCGCGCGCGTGCTGCAAACGATGACGCCGGAGCAGGTGATCGAGGCGGTGACGAAATCCGGTTTGCGCGGTCGCGGCGGCGCCGGCTTCCCGACCGGCGTGAAGTGGAAAGCGGCACACGACGCGCCAGGTACACCAAAGTATTTGATTTGCAACGGCGACGAAGGCGACCCCGGGGCGTTCATGGACCGCGCGGTGCTCGAAGGCGACCCGCATTCGGTGATCGAGGGGATGTTGATCGGCGCGTACGCCATCGGCGCGACGAAAGGCTACGTTTATGTCCGCGCCGAGTATCCGATTGCGGTGCGACACATGCACCTTTCGGTGGCGAAGCTGCGTGAGGTCGGGTTGCTCGGCAAAAACATTCTTGGCACCGGGCTGAATTTTGATTTGGAGATCAAGGAAGGCGCGGGAGCGTTCGTCTGCGGCGAAGAGACCGCGATGATCGCGTCCATCGAAGGCAAACGAGGCACACCGCGAACACGTCCGCCGTTCCCGGTCCACAGCGGTTTGTGGGGCAAGTCCACCACGATCAACAACGTCGAGACACTCGCGAACATCCCGCCCATCTTCTTGAAAGGCTGGGAATGGTTTGCCGCGCTCGGCACCGAGAAGAGCAAAGGCACCAAAGTCTTCGCCCTCGCCGGTAAGGTCAACAACACCGGTTTGGTCGAAGTGCCGATGGGCGCGACGTTGCGCGAGATCGTCTATGATGTCGGCGGCGGCATCCCGCGCGGACGAAAGTTCAAAGCCGCGCAAACCGGCGGGCCGTCCGGTGGTTGCGCGCCGGCGAAGTTCATGGATTTGCCGTTGGACTACGAATCGCTGAAGCAGGTCGGCGCGATCATGGGTTCGGGCGGCCTAATCATCATGGACGAAGGCACGTGCATGGTTGACATGGCCCGGTACTTCCTCGATTTCACGCAGAAGGAATCCTGCGGCAAATGCACGCCGTGCCGGCTCGGCACGAAACGGATGCTGGAGATTCTGGAGCGCATTTGCGGCGGCCAGGGCAGGGAAGGCGACATCGAGACGTTGGAGGAGATCGCGCGCACCGTGACGGCGCATTCACTTTGCGCGCTTGGCAAGACCGCGCCGAATCCGGTGCTTTCGACGCTCCGCTATTTCCGCGAGGAATACGAGGAACACATCCGCCAGCATCATTGCCGGGCGGCGGTGTGCGAGGCGATGGTGAAAGCGCCGTGCACGCATCTTTGTCCCGCGAACATCAACGTCCCCGAATACATTTCGCTGGTGGCGCTCGGCAAATACCAGCGCGCCGAGGATCTCATTCGCCGGCGGAATCCGTTCGCCTCGATTTGCGGTCGGGTCTGTCATCATCCGTGCGAGACGTTGTGCCGGCGCGGCGACCTCGACGAGGCGATTGCGATCATGGAATTGAAACGCGTCGCCACCGACAACGGCAAACGCAGCGCGGCGCTCATCAAACAACTCAAAGCCAGCCCGACCGGCAAGAAGGTCGCCGTCATCGGCGCGGGTCCGGGCGGACTCTCGGCCGGATATTTCCTGAGCTTGATGGGGCACAAGGTCACCGTCTATGAAGCCGATGCGAAGGCGGGTGGCATGATTCGCACGGGCATACCGGAGTTCCGGATGCCGAGCAATGTGCTTGATGACGAGATCGAGTTCATCAAGAAGTCCGGGTTGAAACTGCTCACCAGCACGCCCGTGGACGCGGCTTTGTTCGCCAAGCTGCAGAAGCAGAACGACGCCATCTTCATCAGTGTCGGTTCGCATTTCGGCACCGGCGTGGTCAGCCCGGAAGAATCGGCCGGCATCCTCGAAGGGTACGATTTCCTTCGTCGCGCCAAGGCTGGCGAGAAGTTCAATCTCGGCAAGAACGTCGTCGTCATCACCGGCTGTGAATGTCCGCGCGCCGCGTGGTGTGACACGGCGGGCACGACCGCGATGGACTCGGCGCGCACGGCGTTGCGGCTCGGCGCAGGCGAAGTGACGTTGCTGTACCGCCGCGACCGCGACGAGATGCCGTCCTGCGCCCCCGGCGAACTGGAGGAGGCCATTGAGGAAGGCGTCAAGTGTGTTTTCCTGAGCGGCACAAAGAAGATCAATCGCAATGGCCGCGTCGCGTCGGTCGAGTGTGTCCGGTTCAAGCTGGGCGAACTGGACAACTTTGGCAAGCGCAAGACGGAGCGCATCGAAGGCTCGGAGTTCACGTTGCCCGCCGACACAATCATTCGCGCCGCCGGGCAGGAACGCTCGATCTACAACTTCCTCGTCAATTGCGGGGTAAAGCTCAACAAGTGGGCGCTGCTCGAAACCGAATCGCACTCATTGATGACCGCCGCGCCCGGTATCTTTGCTGGCGGCGATTGCATCACGGGACACGGCACGGTGGTTGGGGCGGTCAGCGCCGGGCAACGCGCCGCGGTGGAGATTGACCGGTATCTCGGCGGCAAGGGCCAGTTGCCGGCCAACAGCGATCCGCTGGTGGCGAACCTTTGCTCGACGGAGGAGGGGAGCGCGTTGCGGGCAAGGCCGCCGCGCGCGGATGGCGGACAGCGCGCGAAGAACTTCACGGAAGTCACCGGCTGTTTCGACAAGCAGGCCGCGGCCTGCGAGGCGAAACGCTGCCTGCGTTGTGACCTGGAAGAATACGCTCACGAGAAGGTTTGATTTATGCCCGACTGCACCATCATCATTGACGAGAAACCGTACACCACGCCGGATACGGCGAGCGTGTTGGATGTCTGCCGGCAACACGGCATTTGGATCCCAACTCTCTGCCACGACGAACGGCTCGAAGAAGCCTACGGCGGTTGCCGCCTCTGCCTTGTCGAGGTCGAAGGAGCGCCCGAATTGATGGCGTCGTGCGTCACGCGCGTGCGCGACAAAATGGTCGTGCGGACCGCGAACGACAAGATCAGCGCCGCCCGCAAAGCCGTGCTGGAACTCATCCTCAGCGAGCATCCCTACGAGTGCATGACGTGCGAGAAGGACGGCGGTTGCAAACTGCAATCGTACGCGTTCCATTATCAAGCCGACGCCGCCCGTTTCGGCCGCTATGTCCGCAAACCGGCGAAACCGAATTACAGCACGACCAACAAGGGCATCCACTACGACGCCGAGCGCTGCATCAAATGCGGCCTCTGCGTACGGTTCTGCGAAACGGTGCAGATGGCCGACGCGCTGACGTTGTCGTGGCGCGCCAGCGGCGTCGAGGTCAGCACTCCGTTTGGCCAACCGCTGCATGAGTCCTCCTGCGAGCTGTGCGGCGGCTGCATCCGTGTTTGCCCCGTCGGCGCGATGCTCGACAAGTCCGGCGTTGGCGTTGCCCGCGAAGCGGAACTCACGCGCGTTCGCACGACGTGTCCGTATTGCGGCGTCGGTTGCCAGATGGACCTGATGGTGGACAAGCGTCGCAACCGCATCGTGCGCGTCACGAGCGATCCCGGCACCGGGATCAACAATGGCAATCTGTGCGTCAAAGGACATTTTGGTTTCGAGTTTGTATCGTCACCGGAGCGGCTCACGCACCCGCTCATCCGAAAGAACGCCAAGTTGGAGAAAGCCACGTGGGAAGAAGCGCTTGAATTGATTGGGCGACGGTTCCGCGAAATCCGCCAGCAGCACGGACCGGATTCGCTGGCGTTTATCTCATCGGCCCGCTGCACCAACGAAGAGAATTTTCTCGTGCAGAAACTTGCGCGCGTGGTCGGTGGAACGAACAATGTGGACAACTGCGCCACGAGTTGCCACGCCCCAAGCGTCGCCGGGCTTGCGGAATCGTTCGGCAGCGGCGCGATGTCCAACAGCACCGTTGAGATTCAGGACTGCAAAGTGTTGTTCCTGATTGGAGCGAACCCGACCGAGGCGCACCCGATTTTCGGTTTGCAGATGAAGAAGGCGTTGCGCCACGGCGCGAAGCTGATCGTTTGCGATCCGCGCGAGACTTGGCTGGCTCGTCGAGCGGACATCCACATCCAGCATCGCCCCGGCAGCGACAACATGCTGCTCAACGGAATGATGCGCTACATCCTCGATGAGGGCTTGGCGAACCTCGCGTTCGTAAAGGAACGGTGTGAGGGATTCGAGGAGTTCCTCGCGAACTTGCAGAAGTACGACATCGAGACCTCGGCTAAGTATTGCAACGTTGACCCCGAACTCATGAAGGCCGCCGCGCGCCTCTACGCGACCGGCCAGCCGAGCGGCATCTACTACACGCTCGGCATCACCGAGCACTCGTGCGGCACGGACAACGTCAAGAACGTCGCCAACCTCGCCATGCTCTGCGGCCAGATCGGGAAATGGGCGAGCGGTGTCAACCCGATGCGCGGCCAGAACAACGTGCAAGGCGCCTGCGACATGGGCGCGATGCCGCACAAGCTCCCCGGCTACCAAAACTGGAGCGACGATCCGACGCGCGCGAAATTTGAAGAGGCGTGGGGCGTCCAATTGCCCACAACGATGGGGCGCAAGATCCCGTTCATGATCGAGGCCGCCGGCACCGGCGAGTTGAAGGCGATGTTCATCATGGGCCAGGACATCGTTTCCACCGAACCGAACCAAGCTTTAGTCATTGAACACCTCAAGAAGCTCGACATGCTCGTCTGCCAGGAGATTTTCCTGACCGAAACCGCCAAGCTCGCGCATGTCGTCCTACCGGGCGCAGCGTGGGCCGAGAAGGACGGCACATTTGCGTGCTCCGAGCGGCGGGTGCAATTGATCCGCAAAGCCGTCGAGCCGCCCGGCGAAGCCCGGCCCGATTGGCAGATTCTCTGTCAAGTCGCCGCGGCGCTCGGCCATCCGTTTGCGTACGCGAACCCGGCGCAAATCTACGACGAGATCGCCCGGCTCTCCCCGAACTTTGCCGGCATCAGCCATCAACGAATCGCCGAACGCAACGGATTACAGTGGCCGTGTCCCAGCAAGGACCACCCCGGCACGCAGTTCCTGCACAAGGGCAAGTTCACGCGAGGGAAGGGGAAGTTCCATGCGATTGTGTTCCAACCGCAGAAGGAAGAGCCAGACGCCGAGTATCCGCTCATCCTCTCGACCGGCCGCACCTTGTACAACTACAACGCCGGCACGATGACGCGGCGGTCGGGAGTGATTCACCAGAAGGACCCGGAAAACTTCGTCGAGATTCACACCGACACCGCCGCGCGCTACGGGATTCAGCCTGACCAACAGGTCACGATCCGCACGCGCCGCGGAAGTGTTACGGTCCGTGCGAGGGTTGGAAGTCGGGTGCGGCCTGATACGATCTGGATGCCGTTCCACTTCGCGGAGAATCCGACCAACAACATCACGAACGACGTATTCGATCCTGTCACTGCGACGGCTGAGTACAAGTGTTGCGCGGCGACTATCTCCGCGGCTTGAGGAATATTTCGCCGGTGGTTAAGCGGCAGCCGGTGGGCGGCGGGTGATCTTGGCTCGGACGTCGCGATAGCCGAAGTCAACGGCGGCAATCTTCTTGAACTCGGCAACGGCTTTCTCAGTGTCGCCGAGAGCGTCGTAAGCACAGCCAAGATTGTAGGTGATCTCTTTCTTGACGCCATCCATCAGCGGGAGTTCTTCAATGGCTTTGGTGTATTGGTCAATCGCGAGGTCGTGGAGGCCGAGTTGTTGGAAGCACTGGCCGAGGTAATTCAACGACGGGACGCGTCGCTGCGGCTGGCCGACGGAACGCTGGAATTGTTCGATGGCATTTTGGACGTCGCCGGTTTTCACGTAGAGGACGCCGAGGTCGTAGCGATACATGAGGTCGTTGGGATATTTCTCCACGAGGCGGAAGGCGTCCTGAAGTTTGATCTGGTCGAATTCGAGTTCGAGGCGGGCGACTTCGGCTTGGAGCGCTGTGTTGTTGGGTTGGGATTGAAGTTGTTGTTTCTTGTGTTCGAGAGCGTCGGAGATGCGTTTCTCTTTGACTTCGCTGATTTCCTTTTCGAGCGTGGGATCGGCTCCGGCTTCGGAGGCAAACAGGGCTTCGAGGTATTCGAGGGCGCGGTCATAGTCGCCCTTTTGTCCGTAGAGTTTGCCGAGTTCGCGACGGATGACCGGGTTCTTAGGATCGGCTTGAAGTTTGGCTAGGTTCTCCTGAATCAAGTTCTCAATCATGTCCTCGGCGCGGACGACGCGCGACTGTTGTTCAAGGGCGACGGCTTCGTCTTTGTCCTTGATGACATCGCGGTAGGATTTTGCTTCGTCCCAGCCGCCGCCACGCATGGCGCTTTGGGCGGTGGCGTCCTTGATGCCTTTCTGGGCATCGAAATCGGCAGGATTGACTTGAAGGATGCGGTTGTAGGTGGCACGGGCGAGGTCGTGTCGCGACATGCCGGTGTAGGTGCGTGCGAGCCAGTGGGCGGTCTTGGTGTCCTTGGGGTTAAGCTTGGCGTAGTGTTCGAGAGTCTGTGCAGTCAGTTCCGGAATCTGAGCGGTCTCGGCAGCCTCGGCAAGCAAGAGGAGAGATTGGGCGTTCTTGGGATCTTCGCTTAACGCTTGTTCGGCGATGGCGATGGCCTCGGCGGGATTTTTGCTGAGAATGGTGCGGGCTTTCAGGAGCATGGGTTGGATCTTCGCGCCGGTCATCGCGCGTTTGAGGGCGCCCTGCGATTCGGCGCGTTTCATCTGGACGGCGCGAAGATGCTTGCGTCCTTGAAGGAAGTTGGGTTCTTGCGCGAGGCACTGTTGAAGCATTTCGACGGCGTAATCGAGGTTGTTGCGTTCGACGGCACCGAGGGCTTTTTGGTACTGGTCGCGGGCGGTGCGATTGATCTGGTCAATGGTCTTCTCAGGCATAGTGATGTTTATAGCACGTCTGGAGGCGACGGCAAGTGATGTTTTTCGCTGGCGTTGGCGGTGGACAGCGGGTATTTTGCGGGCAAATCGGAGCTTGATGATGAAGAAGATGATACTGATGGCAGGCGTATTATTGGCGTGCGGCGCGGTGCGGGCAGATGTGTTGCAGACCCGGACGGCCATTTACACCGGACAAGTAACACACGTCGAGAAGGGCAACATTTTCATCAAAATGCAACAAGGCGACTTTGGCGTGCCAATGCGCGACTTGGTTCGTGTGGACTTGGAGCGGCCAACGGCGTATGACAATGCGTTGACGGCGTTGAAGACAGGCAAACCGCAGGAGGCGGCCACGGCGCTGAAGCAACTGGTGGACCGCCTTGCCGGCCTGCCATCGGCGTGGGTGATTGACGCGATGCTGCGGCTGGGCGACGCGTACCTGGAGATGAAAGACACCACAGCAGCAGCGGCGGCGTTTGAACGGCTGAAGCAACTCTACCCGGCCTCGGCGCAGGCGCAGGTGGTGGACGTGAAGAACGCGCGGGTGCTCTTTTCGTTGAAGAAGTACGACGATGTCATGAAGGTCGTCAACACGTACCTCGAACCGCAGTTGAAGAAAGACTTTTTGACGCCTGATCAGGAGACGGCGGTGGCGGAGGCGCTGGTGTTGTTGGGCGACTGCCTGTTGGTGAAAGAAAAAACGTACGAGGCGCTGGACTGTTACCTGAAGGTGGTGACGCTTTACGACTACGACGACGCGCGCGAAATCGAGGCCCGGTTCAAGACCGGCAAAGTGCTCGAGCAGACCGGCAACTGGAAACGGGCACGGGAAGAATACGAGGACCTCATTAAGGCAGCGCCCGACTCGCCCTACGTCGCCGAGGCGAAGAAGCGAGTTGCAGAGATCGCCAAGGCCCACAAAGAATGAGCCTTTGGCAGGCCATTGTCCTCGGCCTCATACAAGGCCTGACCGAGTTTCTTCCGATCAGCAGTACCGCTCACCTGCGTATTGTGCCCGCGTGGCTTGGCTGGAACGATCCCGGCGCAGCCTTCACCGCCGTCACACAACTCGGCACGCTCGCCGCCGTGCTCATCTATTTCGCGCGTGACATCGTTGCCATCACCCGCGACACATTGACTGGCAAAGGCAAACTCGGCTGGATGATTTGTGCGGGGACTGTTCCGGTTGTCGTCGTCGGCCTTGTGTGCAAAAAGTATATCGAACACCACTGGCGCTCGTTGTACGTCATTGCCGGTGCCATGATCGGGTTGGCGCTTGTTTTGGCCGTGGCTGAATGGCTCGAACGCCGACGGCAACGGCTCCGCGAGATGAACGAACTCGGCTGGCTCGACGCCATCGTCGTCGGTTGTTTTCAAGCCATCGCGCTAGTGCCCGGCTCCTCCCGTTCCGGCTGTACCATCGCCGGGGGGTTGTTCCTCGGCCTGAAACGCGACACGGCGGCCCGGTTCTCGTTCCTGTTGTCGTTGCCCGCCGTATTCGCGGCGGGCGTGTTTGAGTTGAAAGAACTCCACCACGCCAACGTCGCCGGTTGGACGAACACGATCGTGGCCACAGTCGTGGCGTTCGCGGCCGGGTACGCTTCGATTGCGTTCCTGCTCGGCTACCTGAGACGACACACGACGTGGGTGTTTATCTTCTACCGCTTGGCGGTTGGCGCGCTCTTGCTGACGGCACTGGCTGCTGGTAAACTTCAACCCTTATGAATTCTGTCATCAAGTTTGGCACCTCCGGCTGGCGCGGCATCATCAGCGACACGTTCACGTTCGCCAACGTCGAGTTGGCGGCGCACGCCATCGCGCAGTACCTGAACGAGAATCCGCCCGCAGGCGCCGAGCGACGTCTCATCATCGGGCACGACACGCGTTTTTTGTCGCGCGAGTTCGCGGTGCGTTGCGCGGAGATCATCGCGGCCTACGGGTTCGAGGCATGGCTGACGGACCGCGATGCGCCGACGCCGGTGATCTCGCATTGCCTGCGGCTGCATCGGTGCTCCGGCGCGATCAACATCACCGCCAGCCATAACCCGCCGCAATACAACGGCCTGAAGTTCAACGGCGCCAACGGCGCGCCGTGTTCGCCCGAAGTCGCAAAGGGCATCGAAGAGAAGGCGGAAGAACTGGCGGAGAAACGCTCAACGCTCAACGTTCAACGTGCAACGTTCAAGGTTTTCAATCCGATGCCGGAGTACGTGGCGCAGTTGCGGACGCTGATTGATTTCAAGGCCCTGAAACGGAAGCCGAAGAAGGCGGTGGCCGATTTGATGTTCGGCACGGGACGCGGCTACCTCGATACGCTGCTGGTGAAGAGCGGATGGAAGGTGGATGCGTTGCACGGCGAGTTGAATCCGCTCTTCGGCAACGGCCACCCGGAGCCGATCAAGGAGAACATGGGCGAACTGCTCGCGCACCTGAAGAAGTCAAAGGCTGCGCTCGGTCTCGGTCTCGATCCCGACGCTGACCGCTTCGCGGTCGTTGACAGCGACGGCACGTTCATTGGCGCGAACGATATTCTGGTGTTGTCGCTCTATCATCTGGTGAAGAACCGCCACTGGACCGGCTCGGTGGTGCGGACAGTGGCGACGAGTCATCTGGTGGATGAAGTGGCGAAGATGTTCGGTGTGCCGGTGCGCGAGACGCCGGTCGGGTTCAAGTACATCGGCGCGGTGATGGAAAGCGAGCCGGTCATCGTCGGCGGCGAGGAAAGCGGCGGCCTCAGCGTCAAAGGACACGTACCGGAGAAGGACGGCATTCTCGCGTGCCTGTTGATGTGCGAACTGGTCGCGTACGAGGGTAAGCCGTTGAAGCGGATCCTCGCGGAGATCATGGCGAAGACGGCGACGATCCTCAGCGACCGGATCAACTTGCGCGTGACGCCGCAACGCAAGGACGAATTGCTCCAGAAATTCGCCGCCGGTCTCAGTGAATTCGGGGGACGCAAGGTCAAAGACATGGTGACGATTGACGGTTACAAGTTCTTGCTAGAGGACGGAAGTTGGGTGATGTTCCGCGCGTCCGGGACGGAACCGGTGTTCCGTTGTTACTTGGAAGGGAAAACGAAGAAACAATTGGCAACGTACCGCAACGCGGCGTTGGAACTGGTGAAGTAGGAGACTGACATGGTCAAAAGAATCTCAGTGTTGATCGCAGCGGGGTTGTTGATGTTGAATCTAGTCCTCGCTGCCCGCATTTATTCGGAAACAGCCACCAAGACCGACAAGGAAAACCCATACCCGCAACTGGAACTGTTCACGAAGGTGCTGGAAACCATCCGCAAGGATTACGTGGACAAGGAGAAGGTCGGCTACAAGGAACTGACGTACGGCGCGCTCCGCGGCATGCTCAGTTCGCTCGACCCGCACAGCCAGTTCATGGAGCCGGAAGGCTACAAGGACATGAAGGAAGACACCGAAGGCAAATTTGGCGGCGTTGGCATCCAGATCGCCATGTCCAAGGAAGGCTTCGTCACCGTCGTCACCCCGATTGAAAACACGCCGTCCGCCCGCGCTGGCATCCTGCCGGGCGACCGCATCATCAAGATCGAAGGCAAACCGACCGACAAGATGGGCCTGCCCGAAGTCGTCCGCAACCTTCGTGGTGATCCCGGTACCAAGGTCACCTTCACGGTCTTCCGCGCCAAGGCCAAGAACCCCGGCGAGCGCATCAAAGACTACACCGTCGAGCGCGCCATCATTCCCGTCGAAAGCGTCAAGGACGCCAAGATTCTCCAAGACGGCATTGGCTACGTTCGCATCGTTCAGTTCAACGAACCGACTGCCGAGGAATTCGAGAAAGCCCTCGTCAAACTCGAAGGGCAGGGGATGGACGCGTTGATCCTCGACCTTCGCAACAACCCCGGCGGCCTCCTTGAATCCGCCCGCAAAGTCGCCAGCAAATTCATCGCCGGCGGCGAACTTATCGTCTCCACCGAAGGCCGCGATCTTGCCAACAAGATTGTCTATCGCGCCGACCGCGGCAAGAAGCGCAACCTGCCTGTCGTTCTTCTCGTCAACAACGGCAGCGCCAGCGGCAGCGAAATCGTCGCCGGCGCGTTGCAAGATTTGAAACGCGCCGTCCTCGTCGGCGAAACCACGTTTGGCAAAGGCTCCGTCCAGAGCGTCCTCCCGTTGCCTGACGGCTCCGCGATGCGCCTGACCACGGCCAAGTATTACACACCGAGTCACAAGGTCATCCACGAAAAAGGTGTCACCCCTGACATCATTGTGCCCATCAGCGCCGAGGACGAAGGAGCCTTGATGGCTCAACGCGCCCGCGCCGGTCTGCCCGACGACCCGGACACCAAGGTTGAGAAGATTGCCGACGCCCAACTCGATCGTGCCGTTGACGTTCTCAAAGGCGTCAAGCTCTTCGCCCAGCAAGTCAAACAAGCCAAAAAGTGAACATCCTCGGCGTCGAGACCTCCTGCGACGAAACCTCCGCCGCCGTTGTCCGCGACGGCACGGAGATTCTATCGAACATTGTTAGCAGCCAGGTTGACCTGCACCGCCCCTACGGCGGCGTCGTGCCCGAACTCGCTTCGCGCCACCACCTCGAACTGATCGAACCGGTCATCCGGGAGGCGCTCGCAAAATCGAACGTCCCCATTGATGCCGTCGCCGCCACCTACGGCCCCGGCCTCGCCTCATCGTTGCTCATCGGGCTGAATGCTGCCAAGGGCATTGCGTTCACGCTGAGCAAACCATTCGTTGGCATCAACCACCTCGAAGCCCATCTCTACTCGCCGTTGCTCTCCGAGCACAACCTCGATGCGCTGCCGACGGTCTCTCTCATCGTCTCCGGCGGACATACCATACTCGCGCACGTCACCGAAATTGGCCGGCACGAAATCCTCGGCCAGACCGTTGACGACGCGGCCGGCGAAGCGTTTGACAAAGTCGCCAAGCTGCTCGGCCTCCGCTATCCCGGCGGCCCTGAAGTGGACCGGCTCGCCAAGCAAGGCAACCGCGCCGCCATTGCGTTCCCGCGTTCCCTGCTCGATGATGCCAGCTACAATTTCAGCTTCAGCGGCCTCAAGACTTCCGTCCTCTACTACCTGAAGAAGAATCCCAATATGGTGGTCGCCGATGTCTGCGCCAGTTTTCAAGAGGCCGTCGTTGACGTGCTCGTCGGCAAAACCACCCGTGCCGCTCGCGACAAAGCCGTTCGGGCCATCAGCGCCTCCGGCGGCGTCTCCATCAACAGCCGGTTTCGTGAACGGCTTACCACCGAGTGCCAGCGACACAACCTTCGTCTGTTCCTCGCATTGCCGCCGCTTTGCACCGACAACGCCGCGATGATCGCCGCACTCGCCTTCCACAAACTCCAAGGCGGCATCCGCAGCGATTGGAGTCTTGACGTGGCGCCTTCCATCGGCCTCGCCCGGTAGCGCACACCGTACAGCCTTGCCACAGTGCCATCTGCCCTCTATTATCCGTTTCGTACCGAAACTGTACATGCGAGGATTCCATGCTTGATATCAAATTGATTCGTGAGAAGCCGGAACTGGTAAAGCAACGCTTGGCGAACCGCGGTCGCGGCGACGAAGCGCGCATCGCAGAGATTGCCGCGCTCGATGAGAAGCGTCGCAAGCTGGCGACCGAGAGCGATGCGCTGAAGGCAGAGCGAAACAAGGTGAGCAAGGAGATCGGCGTCGCGAAGTCGAAAGGCTTGGACGCGAGTGGGCCGATGTCGGCGATGAAACAGGTTGGCGATAAGATCGCGGCGCTCGATCAAGAGATCGCGGCAGTTGAGGCGCAGTTGCAAGGCGTGTTGCTGGTGATTCCGAACCTGCCCCACGAGTCAGTGACGGTCGGGAAAGACTCGGCGGAGAACCCGGTTGTACGGAAGTGGGGTGAAGCGCCGAAGTTCGCCTTCCAGCCGAAGCCGCATTGGGAGATTGGCGAGAAACTAGGCATCCTCGATTTCCCGCGCGCGACGAAGATTTCGGGAAGCGGCTTCATCCTGTACAAAGGCGCGGGCGCACGTCTGGAGCGGGCATTGATCAACATGCTGCTCGACCTGCACACGACGCAGCACGGTTACACGGAAGTCTTTCCGCCGTTCCTCATCAACCGCCAGTCCATGATCGGGACGGGACAGTTGCCGAAGTTCGAGGAGGACATGTACCGGCTCCGCGATGATGAGTTGTATCTCGCGCCGACCGCCGAGGTGCCGGTGTCGAATGTGCACCGCGAGGAGATACTCAAGGAAGATCAGTTGCCGATCTATTACTGCGCCTACACGCCCTGTTTCCGACGCGAGGCGGGTGCCGCGGGGAAGGAGACGCGGGGGATGATTCGCGTCCATCAGTTCGACAAGGTCGAGATGATCAAGTTCTCGAAACCGGAGTCAAGCTACGACGAATTGGAGAAGATGGTCGCCAACGCCGAGAAGGTGCTCCAGACGCTCGGCTTGCATTACCGTGTCGTGCTGCTCTGCACCGGCGACATGGGGTTCTCGTCGGCCAAGACCTACGACATCGAAGTCTGGGCGCCGGGACAGAATGCGTATCTCGAAGTGTCGAGTTGCTCGAACTGCGAGGATTTCCAAGCGCGTCGTGCCAACATCAAATTCAAGGGCGCCGACGGCAAGAACCGGTTCGTTCACATGCTCAACGGCAGCGGCACCGCGCTGGCGCGGCTCTACGTCGCGTTACTGGAGACCTACCAACAGGCTGATGGCAGTGTGAAGCTGCCGGAGGTTCTCGCGCCGTATCTCGGTGGACAGACGGAAATACGCCCGGCATAGAGTTGTCACCCTGAGCGCAGCGAAGGGCCTCGCAATGTTTGCGGATCAAATGTAAAACGATTCAGAGGTTCTTCGCTTCGCTCAGAATGACAATGCTTGAGAAGATCAGAACAGCGTCGGCGTCACTGCTCGCCCCCGGCGAGCCGTTGCTCGTCGGCGTCTCCGGCGGCGCCGATTCGGTGGCGATGTTGGACGCGCTCGTCAGACTCGGTTATCGCCTGCATGTTTGCCACTTGAATCACCGCTGGCGCGGCGCGGCCAGTGATGACGATGCGGCGTTTGTGCGCCGTCTCGCGAAGCATTACGGTTTGCCGGCGACGATTGGGTCGCGGAAGGTGCCACACACGGAAGCCGCAGCCCGGCAAGCACGGAAAGCGTTCTTCGAACGCGTCGCCAAGAAGACCGGCATCACGACGCTCGTGTTGGCCCACACGGCGGACGATCAGGTGGAGACATTTCTTCTGCGGTTGTTGCGCGGCGCGGGCACGACTGGCTTGGGTGGGATGTGGCCGGAACGGAAGATGGGGAAGCTGCGGATTGTGCGACCGCTGCTGGACGTGAGCCGAAAGGAAGTACTCCGGTACATTGCGAAGCGCAAGCTGAAGTACCGCGAGGACGCGAGCAATGCCGACCGCCGGTTCCTGAGGAACCGGGTGCGTCGTGAGTTGTTGCCGCTGCTGGAGCGCGACTACAATCCCGGCATCCGCAAGGTGTTGCGGCGGACGGCGGAGATTTTGCGTGCGGAAGCGGCGAAGGAACCGGTAGCGTGGCAACGACGGGCAATTCGACGGCAACTCAAGAAGCTCAGCTTCCAACAAGTCGAGACGTTGAGAAAACAATTGAGCCTGCCGATAGAAGGTGAGTGGAGGGTGAAGATGTCCGGGAAGACGGTGATTCGGGAGTTGGGAATCACATTTGTTTGTCACTCCGAGCCTGTCGAGGAGTCTCTGGAATCAAAGTCAGAGATTTGCCGTCACACGACAGACGGCCCGCTGCGGTTTCGCTTCGCTCAGAATGACAAAGAAGGGGCTGAGTGTTTTGATGCCGATACGCTTGAGGGAAAGCTGGTCGTTCGCACTTGGCGAGCAGGAGATGTATTCCAGCCGTTGGGGATGAAAGGCGAAAAGAAACTCCAGGATTTTTTCGTGGATGAGAAGGTGCCGCGACAGGAACGGAGTCGTGTGCCGTTGCTCTGCGCGTCGGATGGACGGATCGCGTGGGTTGTCGGCTACCGGATTGCTGAGCCGTTCAAGGTCACCGAGCGGACACGGCGGGTACTGCGGCTGCGCGTTACGAGCGCCGCGCCGCATCGGGTGATGCGGTCTAATCAGGTGGAGAATCGGGAACATACAAAATGAGGCTCAATCTCACTGTCAACGAAGTCAGACATTGCGTAAAGACAATGGTTCATCTCTTTAGGCTGGCAGCGGTTGTCATCGTCGTGGCAGCCGTCGCGATTGGTTTCGCAATCTATCTGTTGAGCCACTCGACTCTCGGTGTGAGCGAGGCGGACATCCAGCACATGCGACAGGCGTATGCCGAGGCCGAACTCGCCCTGAAAACCGGCGACTTCCCCGTCGGGGCGGTGCTGGTCATGGACGGAAAGGTGCTCGCGAAGGTGTGCAACGAGGTCGTTCGGAACGGGGATGTGCGCGATCACGCTGAGATGCTGGCGATCAAGCGCGCGCTGCACGATCTCGGAGTGAAAACATTTCGAGAGGTGCGGGGGGATATCACGCTTTATACCAGCTATGAACCGTGCGCGATGTGTGATGGGTTGATTGTGCAGAGTCGCACACCGCGGGTTGTGGTCGGCAGAAGGAAGACGGTATGGCGGGTGGGAAGAAGTTATTTGGGGCATCTGGTCTATCGGCTGAGGGAACGCGGCGGGCTTGATGAGCAAGTCCACGACGATCTGCTGAAGCGATGGAAAGCCAACTTGCCAGCGTCTCCTTGATAGAGCTGTCGGTGTTCGGCAGTCTTGACGCCTCCCGCTATGCAGTCTAGAAGTACTCTTGAAATGAGATACGCAATACAGAGCAGAGATAGTTTCCGAGGCGACGGTATACGTGTACAGTAACGCCATGAAGTTCCTGTTCGCTCTGTTCTTGGCCCTGCCGGTCTACGCCAACACCAATGCGGCCCACGAGGCCGTGATCGCGCGCGTGACCGCCAGCCTGCTCGCGCAGTCGCACTTCGCCGCGCAACGCGACGCCGCGGCGGTCTCGGCAAAATTTCTCGACACCTACATTCAACTGCTTGATGGCGCGAAGATGTTCCTGCTGGAAAGCGATGTCGCGGAGTTCGCGCCCTACCGGGCGACGTTGATGGAGTTGACGCTCAAGACGGGCGACACCAGTCCGGGGCGGATCATCTTCGACCGCTTCCTTCAACGCCACGAACAACGGACGAAGTTCGCCCGCGAACTACTGGAGAAAGAGACGTTCGAGTTCGCCGGCGACGAGACTTACAAATACGACCGCGAACACGCCGCGCGTCCTCGCGACCTTGCCGAAGCGCAGCAACTGTGGCGGCAACAGCTCCGACACGAGTATCTCGGGGAGAAGCTCGGCGGACAGAAACCGGCCGAGATCGTGAAGCTCCTCCACAAGCGCTACGATCGGACGTGGCGCACCATGCAGAAACTTCACGCCGACCAGGTGTTCGAGCTGTATCTGACCGCATTGGCCCGCGTCTATGACCCGCACTCCGACTACATGGGACCGCGACAGTTGGAGGACTTCAACATCTCCATGAAACTCTCCCTCTGCGGCATCGGCGCGGTCCTGCAATCGGAGGACGGCTACTGCAAGATCCGCGAGGTGTTGCCGGGCGGCCCGGCGGCGTTGAGCAAGAAGATCAAGGTCGGCGACCGGATCGTCGCGGTTGCGCAGGAGGAAAAGGAACCGGTGGACATCATCGAGATGCCACTGCCGGACGCCGTGCGTCTCATTCGCGGCGACAAAGGGACGAAGGTGACGTTGACGTTGATTCCCGTGGACGCCGATGCGTCGGTCCGGCAGTCCGTCAGCTTGGTGCGCGATGAAATCCGCGTCGAACAACAGCAAGCCAAGGCACGGATCGTGGACCTGCCCGGCAAGGACGCGAAACCGGTCCGGCTCGGCGTAGTGGATCTGCCATCGTTCTACTTGGGCACGGACAACGGCAAGGGCAAACGCGAAGGCGCGACAGCGGACGTGGCGAAGTTGATCGAGAAATTGAAACGCGAGAGCATCCAGGGCCTGCTCCTTGACCTGCGTCGCAACGGCGGCGGTTCGCTCGACGAAGCCATCAGCCTCACCGGCCTGTTCATCGAGCGCGGCCCGGTCGTCCAGACCAAGGACGCCAATGGAACGGTCAGCGTCGCGGAGGACACCGACCCGGCGGTGTTGTACGACGGCCCGCTGGTGGTGTTGACCAGCCGGATCAGCGCATCGGCGTCGGAGATTCTCGCTGCGGCGGTGCAGGACTACGGGCGCGGACTGGTGTTGGGCGACCCGTCAACGTTCGGCAAGGGCACGGTGCAGAGTGTGGTCCAGTTGGGGCCGATCATGCAGCAGAACCGCCTTGATGGCGGCGTGAATCCCGGCGCGTTGAAATTGACCATCCGCAAGTTCTACCGGCCCGACGGCGGCTCGACACAGCGCAAGGGTGTCGTGCCCGACCTCGTGCTGCCGTCCGGTTCCGCCGTGCTCAAGGTGGGCGAGGCGGAGATGGTGACGTCGCTGCCGTGGGACGAGATCCCGGCGACGGGCCACGCGCGGCTCAACCGTGTTGGATCGAAATTGCCGGCCTTGCGCGAGCGCTCGGCGGCGCGCATCGCAGACGAACAGGAGTTTGCGTGGCTGCGGGAAGACAGCGATCGGTTGCGCACACAACTGGCACAGGCCGCCGTCTCGCTCAACGAGAAGCAACGTCTTCAGGAGAAGACCGAGCAAGAGAAGCGCGACGAGGCGCGCAAGAAAGCTCGCATCAACCATCCGCCGGCGAAGGAGACCCAATACGAGATCACCCTCAAGCTCACCGACCTTGAAGGGCTGCCGAAGCCGGTCACCCCGGGCACAAATGACGTCGCGGCTGCGCCGGATGTGACGTTGCTGGAAGCGACGCGAGTGCTGGCGGACTTTGTGGGACTGGGTGCGACCGAATCGCTGCCGCCGGGCACGCCGGGCAACGCCGGTCGTTAACCCGCCGCAATCGCGAATTCAATTCAGTTTCATTGATACGACTGGCTGACGAGCGGATGCTCGCGGGCGCCCTCTGCCTCGACGATGGGCCATGTGACGCGAAGCGGATCTTTGTACGGACCGATCTTTTCGATGGGGATCGGTTTGAAGCCGATCTTGCGCGCGGGTGAACCCCAGCGGAGACGATAGTCGTCCTTGTCCGGATTAGCGAAGCGCGGGTCGGCAACAAGCGAGTGAATGTCGTTGCCAGCGGCTTGCCATGATGCCCACTCGTCGAGCGCGACGGCTTCGCGCAACGTAACGTCGTCCACCCAGATCGTGCCGGCAGGTTGGCGGATGTCGAGGCGAATGCGGAACGATTTCATTTGCTCCTTGTGGTCGCGGTCGCCCAGCGCGGGGAACTTGAAGATGACTTCGTACTCCTTCCAGTCCGCGCCGGCGGTGGTGGAGGTGTCTTTCGCCCAGAAATAGACATTGTGAATGTAGCTTTGTGCCATCAACGAGAACTTCGTGCCCGGCTCGGTGGCTTTGATGCGCGCGGTGAGCCGGTAGGATTGGCCGGGCTTGGCTGCGATGTCGCTGCTGACGAAGTTCGGCGAGAGCTTGACGCCTTTTGAATCGGCGGTTGTGCCACGACCTTCGATGCGTAAGGACTGTTTGCCGGAGAACTTCACGCTGGTGTCGAGAGCGGCCTTGGAGTCGTTGGGTCGGACTTGCCAGTGCCAATCTTTGAGTTCGCCTTCCTCAAAGCCGGGGTTCGGTGTGAGGTTGGGGCCGGTTGAATCCTTGATCTTCTGGATGCCGGTCACCAACGGCTGATTGCAATGCCAGACAAGGTTGGAGTCGAAACGATTTTGCGCGAACGAGACATTGCGCCACGAGTGAAGCTTCGCTTTCGGGTCCTGATAGACGATGATGTTTCGCGTGAAGACGTTGCCCGACATGATCGTGGCGTCGGGCAGGACAGCGTTGGTCGGATGGATACTCATGTTGCGCATCTGCTGCCATGCCGGCTGGCTGGCAACGGATTCGTAGCCTTTGACCATGCTGGGCAGATGGTTGGTCCAGTACCGGTGCGTCGGCGTCCAACCGCTGTACTCGATCTGTGAGAGGCGTCCTTCGATGAAGATGTTGTTTTCGATGTGATTGTCGCGGCCGTTGTGGAGGTGGAGGCTGGCGCGCGAGCAGCGAGCGACAATATTGCCGATGACGTCCACGCCGCCGGCGTTGTCGTCGAGATAGACGCCCCACGCAAAATGCGGTGAGTGCCAGACACCTTTATCGTCGTGGCCGTAGCCGAGCATGTCGTGGAAATAATTGTAGCGGATGACGGTGCCGCGCGAACTGATCCAGTCGCGTCCGCCGGTGTACACGGCGCCGGTGTCCTCGGTTTCGAGGTTCATGTGGCGGATGTGGTTGTACTCGATGAGGAGGTTGTTGCCGCTGAATTGGATTCCGAAGCGAGGGCCGTCGTGGATGTAGTTGTGCGTGGCGCGGTTGCCGACGCCGCTGAGGCTGATGCCGCAGCCTTGTTTGTAGAAGACGCCACAGTGGTGGATGTAGTTGTTATCGGCGTAGTTCTCGGTGGAGGTGAGTGTAGGGCGGTCACCGCCACTGAGGGAGATGCCGTGGCTGCCAACGTCGTGGATGTCGCAACCGACAACGCCATTCTTGTAGCCGCCGCTGATGCTGACGCCGCTGCCGTGGTAGTCGCCGACGTTGCGGATGGTGCTGGCGGCGATGAGGCAGTTGGTTGTGTACTTCATTTCGATGGCGGTGCCTTCGCAACACTCGAAGGTGAATCCGCGGAAGGTGACGTTGGCGGTGCCGGGGGCGAGTTCGAGGAGCGTGCGGAGCGTGGGGGCATAGACGGTGAGTTGTCGTGGCACGGGCATCCTGCCCGTGGTTGACTCACCTCCCCGATTCACGGGCAGGATGCCCGTGCCACTCGGCGGCCAGAAGTAGAGGGTCCAATCTTTCTTGTCGAGATACCATTCGCCGGGGGCGTCGAGTTCCTCGAAGAGGCCACGCACGTAGTAGCGATCAAAGGTGCGGATCGCATATGAGCAGTCTCCCGCGAGGGTGATGGTGCGCGAGTCGCGGTCAATCGTCTTGATGCGGACGATGTTGTTCCACCAGTTGTAGCGCGGGAAGACGAAGACTTCGCCTTCTTCTGGATGCGCCCAAGTGCGGGCGTCGGACAACTTGAACTGGAGCGTGCGTTTGTCTTCGCCCTTCTTCTCGGCGTACATCGGCCACGGTTTGCCGTCGGCGTAGGCCCAGCCGCCGCCGTAGGGATTCTGTGGATCGAAGTTTGGGTAGCGGGCAAGGTGCATCCGTTTGCCGTCAAAGAAAAGCTGACGAAAGGAAACGCCCTTGATGGCCGGTGCTCTGAGGATGTCGCCTTTGTGCGCCGTGAAGCCGGTGACCTGGCGTCCGCCGATGACGATTGGCTTCTCGTTCTTGTAGGCGCGCCAAGTGGTGCCGGAGTCTTTGGCATCGAGCTTAAGGGTGCAGTCGAGTTCGTAGAAGCCGCCGCGAACGAAGACAGTTTTCGCGCCGCGAGCAGCCTCCAGCGTCTTCAACGGTTGTGCGATCGTGCCGGGGTTCGAGTCGTTACCGTTGGGAGCGACAAACAATTCTGCGGCTAGGAGCAAGGCAATCATGACGGCGTGTGTATCATGTTTGATGTGACGTGTCGCGCTGTAATTGTTTGACGGTTTCCCGCTCGGCGGCTAATCATTCCCGTTGCGTATGAGAATTAACGCCAACCTGACGCCGCAGACGTTGCAGCGAAAGATTGACCGGCTTTGGGAGCTTTCCGCCGCGAAGATCCGGTCGCTGGAAGGTTACGACACCACGAAAGGATCGCCGGTGTTCACGGTGCGCGGCAAGTACACCACGCGCGGTTGGACGGAGTGGACGCAGGGTTTCCAATACGGCTCCGTGATCCTCCAACAAGACGCGACCGGCTCAGCGCCGACGGAACAATTCCGGAACAAAATCGCGGCGCTGATGACGCCGCATGTCAGCCATTTCGGCGTCCACGACCACGGCTTCAACAACGTCAGCACCTACGGCAACCTGCTCCGGTTGATGAACGAAGGCCGGATTCCGGAGAACTCGTGGGAGCGGAGTTGCTACGAACTCGCCCTCAAAGTCAGCGGCGCCGTGCAGGCGCGACGCTGGACGAAGATCGCTGACGGCGGCGGCTTCATCTACTCATTCAACGGACCGCATTCGCTCTTCGTGGACAGCATTCGTTCGCTTCGTTCGCTGGCCGTCGCCCACAAACTCGGCCACGCGTTGATGGAAGAGAACGACCGCAAAGTGTCATTGTTTGACCGTCTCACACAACACGCCGTCGCCATTGCGACGTACAACGTCCGCGCGGATGGCGGCGTCGCGCACGAAGCGATCTTCAACGTCAACGATGGGAACTTCCGGTGCCCGAATTCACAGCAAGGCTGGTCAGGGTTCACGACGTGGACGCGCGGCCTCGCGTGGGCGATGCTCGGATATGCCGAGCAGTTGGAGTTTGCCAAGAGCGAGATCACGCCGGTGATGCTGAAGGCCGCGAAAGCCACGTGCGACTTTTACATTGAGCGCGCGACCGGTGCTGACGGAATCCCGTATTGGGACACCGGCGCTCCGCAGCTTCACAAACTCGGCAACTGGCAGAGCAAGCCGGCGAATCCGTTCAACGACTTCGAACCGGTGGACAGTAGCGCCGCCGCCATCGCCGCTCAAGGCTTGCTCCGCCTCGGCCATTACCTGAAGAACAAACGCTACTGGCAGGCAGGGTTGACGGTGCTCGACACGCTCCTCGACGAACCGTATCTCAGTACCGACGCCAAACACCAAGGTTTGATCCTGCACAGTGTCTATCATCGCCCGAATGGTTGGGACTACGTTCCACGTGGTCGCAAAGTTCCGTGCGGCGAGTCGAGCATGTGGGGCGACTACCACGCCCGCGAAGTCGTCCTCTACGTCCAGCGCCTCGCGAACAAGCAACCGTATCTCACGTTCATATGATCATCGCTGACCTCAATAAGATCGAAGGCCGCCGGTATCCCGCTCGGCGTCGGACGCAGAATCTCGTCGGCGGCGCGTCGCCGATTCAGGCCAAGGCGTTCAGCGTCGGCAATGTCACACTCGACCCGAAAGGCGGACAGGTGCCGTGGCACAATCAGGAGCAGGAGGAAGTCTATTTTATCGTCGAAGGCACCGGTGAAATGTGTCTCGGCAACGAAAAGCAAATCCTGACCACGGGCCAAGCTGCTTACATTCCGTCCGGCGTGTTCCACCAACTCACCAACATCGGCGACACGCCGCTTCGCATGATTTACATCTACGGTCCTGCGGGCGATGTTGCCCACTGGAAACAAGAACTTGCCGGGACGCTGCCGCGCGCCGGCGTCGAAGCACCAACGCTACCCGCCGGGGCGCAACCGCAATGCACGGAGAAACCACAATGATCAAAGTCGGCATCATCATGAACGGCGTCACCGGACGCATGGGGACGAATCAGCACCTGTTGCGTTCGATTTGCGCGATCATCAAACAAGGCGGCGTCAAGATCAGCGAGACCGAGGCCATCATGCCCGACCCAATTCTTGTCGGGCGCAATGCCATCAAGCTGGAAAAGCTCGCGGCTCAAGCCGGTGTGAAACGTTGGACCACCGATCTTGATGCTGCACTCGCCAACAAGGACGACACGATTTACTTCGACGCGCAGACCACCGACCGCCGTGTTGCCGCTGTGAAGAAGGCCATCGCAGCCGGCAAGCACATCTACTGCGAGAAACCGACGGCGACGAACACGAAGGAAGCACTGGAACTTGCTCGTCTCGCCACGAAAGCCGGCGTGAAGAATGGTGTCGTGCAGGACAAACTCTGGCTGCCGGGCTTGTTGAAGTTGAAAGTGCTGCGCGACACCGGGTTCTTCGGTGAGATTTTCGCCGTGCGCGGTGAGTTCGGCTACTGGGTGTTCGAGGGCGACACGGTGCCGATCCAACGTCCGTCGTGGAACTATCGCAAGGCCGACGGCGGCGGCATCATTCTCGACATGCTCTGCCACTTCCGGTACGTGCTCGACAATCTCTTTGGCGAAGTCAAAGCCGTCTCCTGCCTCGGCGCGACGCACATCCCGAAGCGCTGGGACGAGGACGGCAAGCCGTACAAGGCCGACGCCGACGATGCCGCCTACGCCACGCTTGAACTCGATGGCAACATTGTCGCGCACTTTAACGCGAGTTGGTGCACGCGCGTTCGCCGGGATGACTTGCTGACGATCCACGTGGACGGTACGCGTGGCAGCGCCGTCGCCGGGTTGAGGGAGTGTTGGGTTCAACCTTACGGCGCTACACCGCGTCCGGTCTGGAATCCTGACATTGATCAGCCGATCAACTTCTACGACACGTGGCAGAAGGTGCCGAATCAACAGACCTATGACAACGCGTTCAAGGTTCAGTGGGAGCTATTCCTCCGTCACGTTGTTAAAGGCGAGCCGTTCCGCTGGACGCTACTCGAAGGTGCCAAAGGCGTCCAACTGGCGGAGAAGGGGATCGAGTCGTGGCAGAAACGGAAATGGGTCGAAATACCGGAACTGAAGTCCTGAGTCCTGAGTCCACAGTCCTGAGTCAAACAGCTTATGGCGAGCATCGAGAGATTTGAAGACATCGCGGCGTGGCAGAAGGCACGAGAGTTGACCCGGCAGGTGTACCGCGTCACGAAGTCGGGTGAGTTTGGTCGGGACTATGGATTACGAGACCAGATACGAAGGGCAGTGGTTTCGATCATGTCGAACATCGCGGAAGGTTTTGGGCGAGGCGGCGACAAGGAGTTCAGCCAGTTCCTCGCCGTTGCCAAAGGTTCTGTGAGCGAAGTTCAAGCGCAGCTCTACGTGGCGCTTGATGCTGGTTACGTTGACAAGACCACCTTCAACCAGCTATACGCCTTGGCAGACGAAACCGGCCGACTGATTGGCGGCTTCATGAAATACCTCCAACAGTCAACGCTGAAGGGAAGCAAATATAAATGACGACTCAGGACTCAGGACTCCGGACTCAGGACTCCCATCGCGTCGCCTTGATCACCGGCGGTTCGCGCGGTATCGGACTCGGTATCGCGCAATGCCTGCTGAAAGACGGTTTTGAGGTGGCTATCTGCGGTGTCCGTCCGGCGTGTGAGCACAAGGAGTTCTTTTACTGCCAGTGCGACGTAAGCGATGCGTCGGCGCGGAAACGAATGCTCGATGCCATTCGACAGCGGTTTGGTCGGCTTGACGTGCTGGTGAACAATGCCGGTATCGCGCCGAAAGTGCGCGCTGATATTCTGGAAGCCAGCGAGGAGAGTTTCAACGAACTCATTCGCACCAATCTCAAAGGGCCGTACTTCCTCACGCAAGCCGTCGCGCGCTGGATGATCGAGCAGAAACGCGGTTGCATCATCAACGTGTCCTCGATCTCGGCGACTGTCGCCAGCGTCAATCGCGGCGACTACTGCATCTCGAAGGCGGGCGTGGCGATGGCGACGCAACTCTGGGCAGCGCGGCTCGGCGAGTTCGGCATCAACGTCTATGAAGTCCGTCCCGGTGTCATCAAGACCGACATGACAGCGCCGGTGACGGCGAAGTATGACAAGCTGTTTGCGGAAGGATTGGCGCCGCAACGTCGCTGGGGCACACCGGAAGATGTGGGCAAAGTCGTGGCAGCGCTGGCGCGCGGCGATTTCCCGTACTCGACGGGTGCGGTATTGATGGTGGACGGCGGCTTGACGGTGCAGCGGCTGTGAAAGGACAAACCATGTTGACCAAGTTGATTTCCGAATCGTGTCTGACACTTCAGTTGTTGGCAAAACAAGAGGCGACCTTCGAGAAGATCGCGGCGGCGATGGTGGCTACGCTGCGCAGCGGCGGCAAGGTGCTGACTTGTGGCAACGGTGGTAGTGCTGCCGATGCGTTGCACTTGGCGGAGGAACTGGTCGGGCGTTATCGTCGCGAGCGTCCATCGTGGGCCGCCATCTGTTTGAATGCGGACCCGACGTTGCTGACCTGCATCGGCAACGATTACGGTTTCGACTCAGTGTTCTCGCGGCAGGTCGAGGGCTTGGCCGGGAAGAACGATCTGCTGATTTGCTTCACGACGAGTGGCAATTCCGTTAACATCCTGCGTGCGCTGGACACCGCAAAGACACGTGGCGTCAAGAGCGTCGCTCTCCTTGGCAAGACCGGCGGCCCGGCGAAAGGGAAAGCGGACATCGAGTTGATCGTTGAAGGAGCGGACACGGCGCGGATTCAGGAAGCGCACGGTTTTCTGCTGCACGCGCTGCTGGAACGGGTCGAGTGCGAGATGCTTGGCCTGAAATCGAATTGATTGTTGCGAGCGTGGGAAGTCCATCCGGAAGTCATTCTATTTTGTAACATATGTTTCAAAATAGAATGACTTTCGAAAATCGAGGGAACTTCCGTTAAGGACTGGTCAACCAGTCGAGTGGGAATATCGCCAGCGTGATCTTCTCGTAGGCGTCTTGTGTGCCGGTTTCGTAGAGGCAGGCGACCTTGCCGTCGGGCAGGCGCGTGAGGCAACTGTAGGCGAACTTTCCAGGCTCTAACACCTTCTTCACCGGCCACGTCCTGCCATCATCGTAGCTCATGCGAATGGTACCGTTGCGGCGTTCGCTGCTGTCGGGGCCGGAGTACAGCATGATGTTTTTGTCGAACGAATAGCGCAGCACGGATGCCATGCAACGCGGCTCGCGCAGGTTTTCGTCCTCGACCACAGGAGACCATGACACACCACCGTCGCGGCTCACGGCGGTCTTGCGGAGGCGTCGCCCGCCATAGCTGCGGCTGTTGAGCATGACGGAACCGTCGGAGAGTTCCACCATCTGGAGTTCGCCGACGAGGCTGGTCAGGTTGCCCTTGCTGTTTACGATGTGCGCACCGGGCGGGCGTTGTCCCATCTGCCATGTCTTGCCGCGGTCGTCGCTGAACGCTGCGTAAACGTTTCGGGAACCAAATGGGCCTTCGTTGAACGGCATGATCAAACGTCCCGCGTGCGCGCCACGCGTGAGTTGGATGCCGATGCCGGGGCCACTGGCAATGGTCGCGTCGGCTGCGGCTTTGCATGACGCGGTCACATCGTGCGCCGGCGACCATGTCTTACCGTCGTCTGTGCTGCTGATCACCCAGCACCGGGCATTGCTCTCGTGCGACTGGTACATCAGCAAGACGTGGCCGTTGGCTTGCTCGACGACGGCACACGGATTGTTGAGGCTGGCTTTGCCGGCGTCGGCGATCACCTGCAACGCCGACCATGTTACGCCATTGTCGGCGCTTCGTTTCAGCGCGATTTTGTTTTCCGACTGGTCGGCCCGCGACAAGCGTGCCTCGGTGAACGCCAGCGCCGCGCCGGACTTCGAGACGATGAGCGACGGGATGCGGAACGTGTGGAATCCTTCCTGTCCGCCGACAAAAACGTCCACGCGTTGCGGGGCGATGGCCGCCAGCATCAAGAGACCGAGGAGCGGGTTCATTGTCTGATCTGAAGCGAGTTCTCGTCCTCTTTGCGCGGACGGATCAGCAAGACAAAGATGACGGAAAAGAACGCGGTGCTGGCGAACGTGCCGAAGATGACGTTAAGCGGGACATGCCGGTCGCGCAACGCGCCGAAGCCCCAGTCGGCGACGCCGCCGAAACTGATGCTGACCAGATTCATGATTCCGTAGCCGGTGGCGCGGAGTTCGGGACGGACGATCTGCGAGAGGATCGGCATGTTGTTGCAGTCGAAGAAACCCCAGCCGAGTCCGAACAGCGCGAGGAACACGATGGCGATCAGCAGCGTCGAGGCGTCGCCAACGCCGAACAACGACGGAATCAGCAAGCACATGCCGATGGCGCTGGCGTAGATGCGGCCGCGCTCGGTGCGCCGCATCCAGCGGTCCGCCAGCCAGCCGCCGAGAAATGCGCCGATGAGCGAGGCGATGTTGACGTAGAGCGTCGCCGACACACCAGCCGCACCCTGGCCAATGCTGAACTTCTCCTTCAGGATCGCCGGCATCCAGTCCTTCACGACCCAGCCCGCCAACGCCGGTAGTGTGAAATACAGCACCAACAGAAGGAACGAACCGTTGGTGAAGAGATCCGTTGCTGCCAGACGCAAGGATGGTTTTGCCGGCGCGATGGCATCCGACTTCGGGGCGTCGCGCAACAGGAACAGCAGCGGCAACGAATACACGACCCCGATGATGCCGGTCACGTCGAAACCCCAGCGCCAGCCGAAACTCGGCGCGTCGGCCACATAACCGCTAAACCCGCCGACAATGATGCCGCAATAAATGGCCGTCTGGTGAATGCCGACGGCGCGCGATCGCGTGCCATGCGTGTGATAGTCGGCGATCAACGCCAACGCGGCGGGAATGTAGAATGCCTCGCTGATGCCCATCAACGTGCGTGTCCAAAGTAATTCTTGGTAGGAGTTGACGTGCCCGGTCCACCACGTGATCGCCGACCACGCAAACAAGCTGCCGCAGATTGTGTAGCGCCGGCTGAATCGGTCAGCGAGGTAGCCGCCGATCGGACTGAGGAACGCATAGACCCATTTGAACTGGCCGAGCATCCGGCCCCAGTTGGCTTCGAGGCCGATGTCGGCAATGTCGTGCATGACGGAGAACTTCATTGCGGCGAGCATTTGCCGGTCGAGGTAGTTCAGCAGCGCTACTGGCCACAGCAGCGCGACGACCAACCATATTGTGCGGCTTTTGATCATAAGTCGAAGATGGTGGGCCCGGAGGGATTCGAACCCCCGACCAAAGGATTATGAGTCCTCCGCTCTAACCGCTGAGCTACAGGCCCACGATGAAAGCAGAATAGGCTCCCAACAGCCTGTTGAAAAGCGCAAACAGCAGTCGTGTCAGTTCGCCCTGATGAAGTCACACCCTCACCTTCCGCGCACACTCACACCTCTGTCCACTTGCCGGGGACGGGCGCGGGATAACGGCCTTCCGCGTCGGGTTTCACGGGTGGCGGACTGGTTTCAGTCATCGTGTCAATGTAGTCGCAGAAGAAGAAGTTCGACTTCATCATTTCCTCCCACGTGAAGATCCTGCCGCAATGCACAGCGGCGCGCCCCATGATGGAGGCGAGGTTCGCCAAGCCGGCGCGCTTGGCTTCATTGTGCGGCTTGTCCTTGCGGATGGCGGCAAGCAGCACGTCCCACTCGGCTTGGTGCGGGGCGACCATTTCCTTTTCGGGCTTCCACGCGATGTTCTCCGGGTCAATGCGCTGGTCTTTGTAGATATGGACCGTCGGCGCGTGGATGTTGCCGGAGAACTGGCCGGCGCACTTGGTGCCGTGGGCGAACGTGGCGAATTCATTGTAGCAGTTGGCAAGGAACCGGCCGTTGACAATCGCCTTCGCGCCGTCGGCAAACGTGTATTCGATGGCGTAGGTGTCGAAGTTCTGGCTGCAGTCGGTGCTGCCAGCAAACCGCCCGCCGAGGCCGTGCGCCGAGATGGGCCACGCGTCCTTCAACCAGCAACACTCGTCCACCAAGTGAATCATGTTGTCCATCCACGTGCCGGCAGAACCCCACAACACCGACATCGGGCTGCGCACCTGCGCCAGCAATTCATTGTCAACGCCTTTGCGCGGCCCCATCGGACGACCGGGCTGCATGCGATAAGCGCGAATGAACTGGATCGGTCCCAGCACGCCTTCCTTGACCTTCTGGATGAACGCCTGCCGCGCCGTGGAATGACGGCACTGAAGTCCCGCGGCGATCTTGAGGTTCTTCTTCGCGGCCGCTTCACCAGCGCGGATGATGCGGTGCGAGCCGCCGGGGTCTGAGGCAAGGGATTTTTCCATGAACACGTGCACGCCCTTGGCGATGGCGTATTCGAGATGCGTCGGTCGGAACGCCGACCGCGTGGTGAGCGACGCGATGTCGCCGGGCCGCAGGCAATCAATCGCCTTCTTGTAACCGTCGAAGCCGATGAACTTCCGGTCATCCGGCACATCCATCTTGGCGGCGTATTGCTCGCTGAGAGACTTGAACGAGCGTTGCAGCTTGTCCTCGAACACATCGGCCATGGCGACGAGCTTGACCGGGCCGTTGGGCGACTCGAAGGCGTTGACGATCGCGCCGGTGCCGCGCGGGCCGCAGCCGCAGATGGCGAGACGGATAGTGTTGTCCTCGGCAGCGTGGACGTGTGGCAGCGAAATGCCGGCGAGAGCGGAACCAGCGATGACTTTGCCGGTTAATTCAAGAAACTCGCGGCGGGAAGTGGCGAGGGCTTGCATATTGTAGTTCATGACGAATTCCTTTCGATGCGCGGACTATCTCACAGAGACAACCAAAGTGTAAAGTAATCATCACACTCCGCGTGATGATTACTGATTCCGCGCTGCCGTATCAATCATCCGCTTGGCTTTGACGCAGGCGTCGTAGGGATCGGGAATCTCCCAGCCGTCCATGTCTATCCAGCCGCGGAAACCACCCTCGCGCAGGACGCGGAGCGATTCGGGAATGTTCGCGTGGCCGTCGCCACAGGGGAGATGCTTGGAGGTGCCTTTGTCACGCAACGTGCCGTCGGTGTCGGTCAACTGGACGTAGCCGATGTTCTTCACGCCGACGCGCAGCAGCATCTCGTGCGGTTTGCCGGTCGAGCCGTTCATCAGATCGAAATGGCTTGGATCGTAAATCACTTTCAGGTTCGGATGATGCGCCTGTTCGAGGATGCGTGTGAGGTGTTCTTCTTTGTTGAACACAAACGGCGGCTCGATCTCGAACGCCATGCCGATGCCCGCGTCAGCCGCGATTTGCGCCGCCTCGCGGAACGAGTCGGCGAGTCGCTGTATCGCTTCGTCCAACGATTGTCCGCGCAGGCCGCCGCCCGGCCAGATGCCGATGAACTCGCAGCCGATCTGTTTGCAGAACTGAATGCGGTCGCGAAATTCCTCGATCCATTTTCGCCGGGCCGCTTCGTCCGGGGCGAAGGCGCCGGTTGCGCCGGTTTGAATGGAGAAGATTTGCAGGCCGTAGGCGTCGTACATACGTCGCAAGGCGCGGATGCGGTCGGTCTCGGCGGCTTTCGGGTAATCACCCATAGGCCAGCCGCCGACCAACTCGATGCCGTCGTAGCCGAGTTTCGCCACGAAATCCAGCACCTCCCAAATAGGATAGACCTTTCCGTATTTCCGCGTGCCCGACATGAAGCTGTTCAGACCGACGGCGGTTTTCCAGAGCGGTTTCTTCTGCGCGGCGAATACCGGCATCGCGAGGGCGCACGCTGCGAGTTTGAGTGCTGTGCGACGATTGATTGGTGTCATGGCGATAGTTTTGCTAATCACGGCGATGCAGGCAAGCGACAATTCGAGGAACGCCGCCGTCCCGGCGGTAGGGAACAGACTGCGACCGCCGGGACGGCGGCGTTCCTGCAACTACTTCCGCTACTCCAGCACCAGCACGGCATAAATCTTGAACGGTAGGATTTCAATGCGCGGCTGCATCGTCAGTGTGCGCTCCGGAGTATCGGGGGTGAGCAATCGCGCCTTGCGGCACTTCTTCCAACGGCTACCCAACTCCAAGCTCAATCCTTTGGGCGTTTCGCCGGTCGCGTAGTTGACGAGATGAACGACGAGCCGGTTCTTGCCGAGTTCGTATGCGTTCAGTGTCACGGTGTCCGAGCCGCGCAGACGCGCCGAGAACCGGTCACCGGCTACACGCTGAATCGTGGAGGCCAGCTCTGACAATGGCACAGACTTGTCGAACGCGGGATTCTCACCGACAACGACCAACTTGCCGCCGTTGCTCTCGAATTTACGGATGGCAGCAATCTGTTCTTGGCTCAGTTGCGATTGTCCCGCCACGACCAGCACGGGGAATTCGGAAAGTAGTGGAACAGGCGTCCCGCCTGTTTGGGGCACAGGGATTCCCGAAGGAACAGGCGAGACGCCCGTTCTACTATCGAGTTGCTCATCAAAAAGAACTTCCCACGCGAAGCCGCCCCGAATCAGGATTTCCTCGGCAGCGGTCACCAGCGGCATCGTTTCGGCATTGTCGAACACGGTGGAGGCAAAGGTGTACAGCACCGCCACGTCGCGAACAGGCTTGGCGTTTTGCCAGAGCGGTTCCAGTGCGCGGACGAAGCGGAGATATTTTCCGAGCGCCTCGCGCAAGTCGGGCCGCTCGACGCGCATCTTGTCGCCTTCGCCCAACGGACGCAACGACCAGTTGGTGCCGGGCAGGGCGTCGTTGGCGGAGGCTTCGGCGATCTGGAGGCCGATGGCTTCGGCGGTGTCGGGCAGGCCGAGACCGGTCAGCTTGTTCTTTTTCCAGACGGTCGAGACGACACGATAACCGATGGCGTTGCCGTATTTGGAGGCGCGCACTTGCGACGTGAGCACGCCGTCCTCAATGCCGGGGAAGTTGCTGTTCTCGGCGAACAACAGGTCGAGGTGACGACCTTGCCACGGCGCCCAGACGCTGCGTTTGTAAGCGCCGTTGGCGTCGCGCGGAAACGCCGGATTGCCGAGCAGGATCGCGTCGGGTTTGATGCGACGCGCGTGCGCCTCAAGGTCGCCTTGATACTCCGCGAGACTTTCGCAGCGCCAACGCACCCATTCCTGCACCACCGGGTCGGTGATGCGCTTCGGAGATTTCTCGGTCGGCGGCTGCTTCACGTCGCGGCACTCGGGCCGGCGACCGGCCATCCATGCGCGGAACGCCTTCTCGCAACGTTCGCAGTAGCACGGCTCGCAGTAGTTGTTGTCGAAGTGCAGGCCGTCGAGACCGATCTCCTCCAGGCCGATCCGGATGGCGCGTTTCATGTAATCGCGGAACTCGCCGCAATGAATGCACGGCGCCCACCGGAACTTCGCGCCGCCCCACGTCCGCAACTGGCCTTTCTCATCGCGCTGAATCCAGTCCTTGACGTTCGGCACCTCGGCGAGGAACTGCTCATGGTAAATCGAGCGCGACTGACAGTACCCAAGAATCTTGACGCCGTGCCGGTGCGCGAATTTCACCAAGCGCGCAGTGTTCTGTTGCTCGGCCCGCTCGTGAACGAGTCCGAACCCCTTGAAGAAATGCGTGACGCCGAGATTGACGCCGAGACCGGCCATCATCCGTACGACTTCCTCGGAATGAAGGCGGTCATACCACTGCGGCAACCACGGCGCAGTCGTGTCCACAGCGCCGACCACACCGCCCGTGCGCCGGTAATGATCCAACGGCTCCCAACCCCACCACGCCCAATAAAGCCGCTGCTGCGCCGGGGTGGGTAGTAGCATAGGCCTCTGTGCCTGTGCTGTTGGGGTATTCCAGCCCGCCCTACAGGCAGGGACGCCTGTGCTACCGGCCTCAGCCGATCCCAGCGACAACCGGCACAACGCCAGCGCCCCTGCCGAGCGCAAAATAAAATCGCGTCGCCCCATTTGCCCGTGTTTGGTTTTCGTGTTCATGGTTTTCTCTTGTGCAGAACGATTTAAGCTGACTGACAGCGAACCGCACCATCGGGTCGCTATTCAGTCTAGCGTTTGGTTCGACCATTTATCTCTTCTACTTGCCGGCTTGCATCGGGTTTTCGAGATCTGACAAAACTAAATGCGAGTAGTCCAATACCAGCCAGCAGCATTGCAGGCCAACCGAAGAGATAATACTTTATCGCTGAAACAATGCCTCTCTTCCTGAGAACGTACGGCGGTCCCATTGGAAACTGAACCAGCACAATCTCTCCCGGTCTGTAAACACTGGTGTCATCGGGAAACAACCTTACGTCGACTCGGGAAAATTTCTCACTCTGTACTTCAATTACCGTCCAACCGTTCTTATTCCTCACCCCATCCGTGACCTGACACCATTCGACCCAACCCAAGCCGAACAACCCAACAAACGCCCACAGGCCAGCAAGTACAGTCAACACGATTCCGGCTATCCGTATTTGTTTTGTTTTCATCCGCGCTCGGTCGAACACTATTATTCAACGGAACTCAGCGTGACGTTTCTGGTTTCTGGCGTGGAGATTGTCACCGCGGTCTGGTCGTGTCAAGCGTCGCGCGGCTTCAGATTAAGCAGGAAAATGTTCCGGTTTTGCTCCGGGTCGGCAGGATCAACTCGGTAAACTGTAAGTTACCTGCTGCAATCGTATGACCGTCGCGACCATTCAACCTCTCGTCTTGACCGTGCTCGGATGTGTCATGGTGGTTTGCAGCCCGCCCCATGTTTTATGGCTTGGGCGAAATCCTCCTCTGCTCCCGAGTTGTCCCCCTTATCCCGCTTTGCAAGCCCACGATTCCAGTAGGCTCTGGCTCCTTGAGATTTGGGATCACATTTGATGCTCTCTGTGAAGTCGGCGATGGCACCATCCAAATCGCGCATGTTCTGCTTAATTAGCCCTCGATCGAGGTAGGCACCGGCATGCTTTGGATCAAGCGCGATGGTTTTTGTGTAATCCGCAATGGCAGCGGCTAGGTCATTCTTATCCTCTTTGCCGGTGGCATGCGCTCTCGCGAATCTCGCACTCCCACGGAGGTAGTATCCGTTGGGTTCGTACGGCTTCAGTGCGATAGCCTGTGTAAAGTCGGTAATAGCACTGTCCAAGTTGCCGTTCCTCTGCTTAACACAACCTCGATTGATGTAGGCAGGGGCATACTTTGGGTCTGTCTCAATGGCTGCTGTGTAGTCTGCAATGGCAGCATCTAGGTCATTCTTATCCTCTTTGTTAGTGGCATACGCTCTCTCGAACCTCGCACTCCCGCGGGCATGGTATCCGTTGGGATCGGACGTCTTCAATGCGATAGCTTGTGTAAAGTCGGCAATAGCACCGTCCAGATCGCGTTTGCGTACTTTAGCAAGGCCGCGGTTGAAGTAGGCAGCGTGGAATCTCGGGTTGAGTGTAATGGCTTGTGTATAATCAACAATTGCGCCATCCAGATCGTGTTTCTGCCCTTTTTCATTGCCACTGTTGTATAAGCCCTTTGCGGTTTCTGAGGCACATCCACTCCACAACAGCGCCAAGGCAAACACCAAAGCAAATGAAGTTAAACACTTGGTTGTCATCGATGGCTCGTTGCAGCTTGCTCCTCCCTTCACTTGAGTTCAAGCCTGTTTGTAGAATACGGTTGCGTGTAAGAAAGAAGCCTTACCTTTGAAAGGAAACCTATGGCGTATTCCGGTTTTGTTCCGGTTTTCCGAGACAGCGGCGCTTCTGGCGTGGAGATTGTCACCGTGGTCTGGTCGTGTCAAGCGCGGTGCGGGTTCCGAGTTTGTTCCGGCTGTCTCACGTTCAAGGTAGCCGACTGGGCGAAGCTCTGTTCGGCTCGTCGGATGGATAACTCCATTTGTTGAATAGTGGCTTTCGTGTCTGGATCTGCTCCTGAAGCTGGCGCAACGGTACCGAGCTTTTGCTCGAAGCTCCAGCCGCAGCCGTCGCGATTGCATCCTTGACGGCTTTCTCTTCGGGTGTGCCCGAATCGAATCTGTGCATCTTCTTGCCGGCATACAGAAAAAATGGTTGGCGTGACTTCTGAAAATCCTCTTTGGTCCAGTAGCTTGGGTGAGCGGCAACGACCGACACAGTCTGTCCGTCGGCAAGGGTGAAATCATAGAAAATCGAGCCGCCATCGGCAACCGGTCTGCTAACTTGCCGGAACGTCCATTTCTCGGAGAGCACTCCGGCAGGCAATGCCTTCCACTCAGCGAACATGCTGGCTGGCACCTTCTGAGCATGTAGCGTCAGGCATCCCACGCCAAAGAAAGTGATGAGGAGAAGTGCCTTCATAGCTGTCATTTTGATCCACCGGAATACAGCACGCTTGTTCGGGGCGCGTCGGTTCTGGTTTCTGGCGTGGAGATTGTCACCGTGGTCGGGTCGTGTCAAGCAATGCGTGGGACGCCTCAAATCACCGCTTCAAGTTTGTCCCGGGCGATGAATACAGTGCATTGGTTGATGCGGCTTCTCGAAGTCTTTCAATTCCTAGCGCAAGCATAAGTTTGGTTTTCCATCTTACTGATTCCGCAGGGTCATGGGTACCCCTCTGGATGAGGGCACGAAACTGAATGTTTGTACAAAAGTCGGGGTCATAAAACGCACCTTGAATAATGTCACGTCTCGTCCGAACATTTGTTTCACCGGAAAGACGGTCAAGTGTTGTGATGATCAGCGGCAGAGCGGCTTCACGCTGCTTATGCACAAGTGTGTATGTTGTCCCGCACCACGGGTTCTCGAAAAAACGTTCTTCCTCTGCAGTTTTTAGGCATGGACTTCCGTGGAGTGCTGTAAGGCTCTTGGTTTGCTGACAACCGCAGATGAGCATGACAGCAACGACAACTAGCACGCATTCTTGTTTCATGTTTGTCTCCTGCCGAAAGTTCTCCAGAACCAAAACTCGGTGTGTCGGTTCCGGTTTCTGGCGTGGAGATTGTCACCGTGGTCTGGTCGTGTCAAGCGTGGCGAGGAGGGCGGTCAGCATTCAGCAATCAGCCTTCAGCTTTCAGCATTCGGCGGTCAGGAAGTCGGCGGAATTGGACGGTCATTGGGGCGTTACGATGCCATTTGGTAAATGGCGGGACGATACCGCGGCGATGGGATTGGCTTATGTTGTTTGCGGGCGGTCGCGAGCCACGCGTGCTTGGCTGCCTCCACCGCGCGCAAGGCTTCGTCCGCTGTCTCCCCAAATGCGGAGCAGGCATTCAAGTCGGGAATGTCGGCAATCCAGCCCTCGTCCTCGGTGCTGTAGAAAAGGTTGATATGATACTGTTTCATGCTCACTCAATCATCGTCAGGTTGTATGTTTCCACAAGTTTCAAGAATTGTCGAATCTGATATGGCTTGGCCTGGCCGTGGACGTTCTGCAAGTTGAGAAGCTCGGGGATGCCGGGCCGGCTCAAGATATGGTGACTGCCGCTGATGCGCGCGACTTGAAAGCCAAACGCCGCCGCCAAACGGAGCATCTCGTCAAATCGAATATTCTTCGATCCCGCCAAGACCTTCTGCAATGTCTTCCGCGCGCTCATGCTCCTCCTTCCACTAGCCGTTCACTTGATTTCATGCGTGTCGGTTCCGGTTTTCAAACGTGGAGATTGTCACCGTGATCTGGTCGTGTCAAGCGCGGGGAAGTGAAACCACGGAACACACGGAACACACGGAAAAGAAGATGTCCGCTTCCGTGCCTTCCGTGTGTTCCGTGGTTACCAATGCCGTGATTGGGTTACGGCGGGCGATCAGGGCTTGGGCCAGCGGAGGTGTTTGTGGAGGAAATCGAAGGTGCCTTTGCTGTTGATCATGTGGCCGCCGACGAACCATTCAATCTCACAGCGGTCGCCAATGCCGAGTTTGGCCTGATACAAATGACGGACTTTGGCGAATTCGTAGGCGAGCACCTCATCAGAGGCACAGCCGTCGAAATGGCCGCGCTCGACCATGAATGGCCGCGGAGCAATCAACGCCGCCATCTCGGCGTAGTTGAATGTGCTGCCAAGATCGAACTCGAAGATTTCATACTCGCCGGTCCAGACGTAGCTGAAGGGGAGACGCGTCGAGGCGTTCTTGGCGACCCATTCGTTGAAGTCGCCGGAGCAGATCGAGAGGCAATAGTTGTCCACCAACGGCGGGATGCGCATGGCGCTCTTGCCGCCGTAGCTGAGGCCGTAGAACGCGATCCGTTGCGGGTCAACCGCCGGCAGCGTCTTCAGCCAGTCGGTGATCTGCTGGTGTTGCGGGACGATGATCGAGAACAGCGTCTTGCCGAGCGGGTTGGCCTTGCGCTGCAACGTGCGGAACCGGTCGCCGAAGATGTAGAGGTTCTGCGGCGCGAACGTGATGAAGCCACGCTCGGCGAGTTTCGCCGTGAAATCATGGTAGGCGCGGTGGTCGCCTATGATCGTGTCCTCGGGGCGGCCTTCGAGTCCGTGCTGGCAGACGACGACCGGACGTTTGTCGCCAGGCTTGATGTCTTTCGGCAGGAGTAGAATCCCGTAGGCGATCACATCGGGGAAAACGTCGAGCACGACTTCGTAGGCCGTCCACTTGTCGGTCTCCTTCCAGAGACGAGTGCGCGGGTTGGCCGGCAACAACGGCTGATCGAACTTGCCGATGACCTCGTTGTAGAAATGATTGCGATACCACTCGACGCTCTTCTGGTATTTCTCCAGCGACGAGGTATCGAGCTTCTTCATAAACTCTTTGCGGACGTACTCACTTTCACGGAGCAACCATTGGTTGTGCCGGTCAATCTCGTGGAACTGCCGGGCTTGGCGTTGGGATAGTTGAACAGGCGTCTCGCCTGTTTTTAATTGAACAGGCGGGACGCCTGTTCCACGAAGAAGTTTCGTCAACGCCTCGTCGTCATTCAGGGCGAGTTCAACGGAAACGGCGGCGCGCGCGAATTCTTTTTTCACGACCTCCAGTTTCGGGCTGACCAATCGGCCCGGTGCGCCGCCTTTGGCTTCGAGCGTGAGTTCGGGGCCGGGCGATGCGGCGATGATCAGCTTGCGTGGCGCGATCATCGCGGCGAGGTCGGCGTCGCGGAATTGGTTGAGTAGGCCGAAGACGTTGCGGTCAACCGGCTCCTGCCAGAGGTTGCGTCGGTCGTCAAAGTAGCCGCTGACGAGCGCCGTATCAATCCGTGTGTCGAGCGCGGCGGCGTAGAGGGCGAGCATTCCGCCTTCGCCGTGGCCGGCGACGGCGATCTTGGCGTCGTTCTGTTTGGCCAACCAATCCACGACGGCGAGCACCTTCTGGACTTCGTAGCCGATGAGATGACGGCCAAGCTCGAATGCGCTCCTGTAAAGAAATTCGCGGCTTGTGACGTTGGCTCGGTTGTTGCGTTTCTCCAAGTGACGGTCAATCAACACCGGCACGACGACGCGGCAGCCGCTGGCGGCGAGGCGGGCCGCGAAGTCGAATTGTTCCGGCGTCTGGTCGGCATCGGGAATGGCAACGACGTTGAGGACAGGTTTGCCAGTGGGAGTGAATAGCAGACCTTCGCCGTGGACGTCGCCGAACGCAGGCCAGCGGACGGCGTGAACGCCGCGCGCGACGAGCGACGGTTGCGCGGTCGTCGCGACGTACTCCAGTCCGTCGAACGGGACGCGCGCGTCGCGGACGCCGAGGATGTGGGCGAGACGTTCGCGGTCGCCGGCTTTGGCGGGGCGCACGAACGCCTTGTCAATCTCGCGGAGCAGAAACTTGTCCACGCCGGCGACGAGGTTGGAGGCGATGTCGCCGGTCATGGTCAGCGGTTTCGTGCCGGGCAGGTTCGCAGCGAACGCGGCACAACATTGCAGAGTGAGAACGACAGCAAGGATGGAACTATTCATGTTTCCTCCATTGAAGATTCATTCCGAGGGTTTGCGCGGCGGCGGTGCGGCCGATCCAATTACACGACTCGATGCCAAGTCGGTAGAGAAGGCCGCACGGTTTCCAGCCCATGCGAAAGACCGAGACACTGGCACGGTAGTTGGTCCTTTCACAGACCGAGACGAGATGAGGGATCTGACGATCAAACAGTTCCCGTGCCGCGTTCAGGATTCCAAGGGCGTGCAACCGTCCCCCGCGATAGGCATCAGACGTGTAGCCGCCGTACATGTAGCGAGCCGGCGGAACGAAGTGGATGACGAGGTCGTCCTTAACTGGCGTGGGACCTGCCGCGTAGAAACCGATGTTGGCGATCCGCTCGCCGTCGAGCACGACGTAGATGTCATCACTGCTGGCAACAGCCCGTCGCAGGTTCTTGGCGGCAATTCCTTCGAGTTGTCCTTGGAAGCGATTCACTTCGTCCGGTTTGAGGAAGCGGCATTCGTAACCGGGCGGTATCGCTGTGAGTGTGTCGTTAATGTCTTCGCGTCCGAGCCGCAAGCAATCGAAGACGGACAGTGAGACGAGTTGATTGGTTGCGACGTACGTTCCGCGGATGAATGAGCGTCGCCACCCAAAGCGTCGCACATAGTCACGCACGACTTGTGGAGCGCAGATGCTCATGGTGTACGCCCGCACTTGGAAACGACCGCGCGGAACTTGCCGCTTCCCGGCATCTCCAGGTGCGTGTGGAACGAAGGCTCGATGTGTACGGCGTTGCCCAGCAGCGCGCGCAATTCCTGCAGGACCGCTGGCAGCAGTTTCTGATAGGTCGGTTCGTCCGTGGTGACGAGGCGGATCGAGAAGCGCGACGGTTCGTGCTGGATCAACTGGTATCGGAGCACCTCGACACGGTGTTTGAAGATGGCCCAGATCGCCATCGGATGCACGAACGTGCCGTTGGGAAGATGCACGATATCCTCGACACGACCCTCGATGGAACCGAGCAGCGGCAACGTCCGACCGCAGGCGCAGATGCGCGTTGTTCGCATTGCAACGTCACCGATCCGGTAATTGAGAAGAACAGTGGCGCGGTTCACGAGGTTGGAGATGACCACTTCACCGCGCACGCCGTCCGGCAGGCGGTTTCCATTCTCGTCAACGATCTTCACGTAACAGAGGTCCTCGTGAAGATGATAGTCGGCGCGTTCCTCGCACATGAAACCGATCTTGAACGACTCGACAGCATTGTAGAGAGCGATGAGTGGCACGCCGAACTGCTGGGTGATCAACTCGCGCCCCGGATCAGTCATCGCCTCGCCACCGAAGATGACGAGGCGCGGCAGGTGCATTTTCAGGGATCGCGCCGCCAGCGTGCGGAACAGCATTTCCAGATAGCCGGCATAACCGATGATGACATCCGGACGAAACTCGTTGATGGCGTGGAGCACGTCGTGAAGCGGTTCGGCGACGGACAGCGTGCGTCGTTCGGGCCGCAATGGGATCATGATCGTCTCACGGTAAAAGTCGAACACCTTGGTGTAGGTCGCGCCCGGATACAACAGCAGCAATTCCCGCCAGCGAACACCTTTCCGCTGAGCCGCGCCAAGACGTCGCGCTCGCGCTCGCCAAATGCGATGTTGGCGATCATCGAGTGGTGGTCGTGATGAATCTTCAACGGCGCACTTGTCGAGCCGCTGGTGACGAACGCGTGTGAATTCCGGTCGTTGGACGACTCCGAGCGGAACCGTTCTGGTGCCTGCCGGATTGTGGCCTTGTCGAGCAACGGAAGCCGATCCAAATCGGCCGCCGAACGAATCTCCCGGGGATCGAGTTTCAAGGAGCGGAACAGGTCGCGGTAATGAGGCACGGTAGCGGCAGCGTGCTGGACGATGGATTGGACGCGGGCATTTTGAAGTGCCCGCCACTGTTCTTCCGGCAGGTACGGAACTCGTTTCTGGCCGGGGAGATGACGCGCGACGACCAGATTACCGCGAAGTTTTCGAATCACACCCATCGCGCGCCGAGTGTAGCGGAGGGAAACGTCAGGTCAAGACCCGTGGTTGCGTTGCAGTTTGCGGGCGAGGAGCAGGGCCATTTCGAGGGACTGCTCGTAGTTGAGGCGCGGGTCAACATCGCTGACGTAGGCGTGTTCGAGATCGGCTTCGGTCAGGCCGCGGGCGCCGCCGATGCACTCGGTGACATTTTCACCGGTCAACTCGAAGTGGACGCCGCCGAGATGCGAACCGCAGGCGTGATGGATTTCGTAGGCTTGATCGAGTTCGGAGAGGATATCCTCGAAGTTGCGGGTCTTGCGTCCGGTTTGTGTGGTCTTGGTGTTGCCGTGCATGGGGTCGCAGACCCACAACACCGTCTGGCCGGAGTAGCGAATCGCTTCAATCAATGGCGGCAGGCCCTTGGCGATGTTGCCAGCGCCGAAGCGGTGGATGAAGGTGAGACGGCCGTGTTCGTTCTGGGGGTTGAGGATGCGGGCAAGCTCGGCGAGTTCCGAGGGAGGGATGTTGGAATCAACCTTCACGCCGACCGGGTTGCTGATGCCGCGGAAGAACTCAACGTGCGCGCCGTCGAGGGCGCGCGTGCGGTTGCCGATCCAGGGGAAGTGGCAGGTGAGGTCGTACCAGCCCGTGCGGTGCGGGACGTGGCGGGTTTGCATTTGTTCGTAGGGCAGGTGCAGTCCCTCGTGGCTGGTGTAGAACTCCATGCGCTGCAACTCGTGGAGTTGGCGGCCGGCAAGGGTTTCGAGAAACTTCAGGCCGTCGGCGATGTTGCTGACGATGTTCATGTATTCCTCAGCCAGTTTGGCGTATTTCACAAAGCTGAGGTTCCAATACTCAGGATGATGGATGTCGGCAAAACCGCCGTCCACAAGGCTGCGAATGAAATTCAACGCGAGCGCGGACCGTTCGTAGCCGCGCAACAGCAACAGCGGGTTCGGTGTGCGTTCCTGCAGTGTGAACTCTGGCCGGTTCACCATGTCGCCGCGGTAGGCGGGGAGCGTGACGCCGTTCCGTGTTTCGGTGTCAACGGAGCGGGGTTTCGCATATTGCCCCGCGAAGCGGCCGACACGGATAACGCGGCGTTTGGCGCCGTAGGTGAGCACCATGCTCATGTTCAGGAGGACTTTGAGTTTGGCGACGATCGGTTCGGGGCGACAATCCGCGAATCGTTCCGAGCAATCGCCGCCCTGGAGCAGGAACGCCTCGCCGCGTGCCGCCTGCGCAAGGAGTCCCTTCAGTGTTTCCACTTCCCAGCTTGTCACCAGTGGAGGCAGACGCGACAGAACTTGCAGCGCGCGATCCAACGTCGGTTGGTCGGGATAAGAAATCGCTTGATACAATTTCTTCTGCTTCCACGAATCTGGTGACCACTCGTTCATGCTCATCTCTCCTATCTGTCAACCATTGGACGCGCAGCACCGGCGAAGCTTCACAAGCAAATCTCAACTCTTGGGGAACAGCGCGCGATGACGGTCGTAGGCTTTCTGGAAATCAGCGCGCGTCGGGAAGCCGTAAATCTTCAGCGCGGCATCCACGTTGTTGCTGGCGATCATCGCGTCAATGAACTTCGGCAACAACGCGCGGCGCTCGGAGGTCTGCGTCAGGAAATCCACGACGATGGCCGCCTCGGCGTAGAACGAGTGAACCTCGGCGTCCTTTTCCGGATATTTCTCCGCCGTGAAGAGGGTGTAGAGGTCCATCGGCTTGGCCCGGCTCACGTGGCTGCGAAACGCCGTGATGTCACTCGTCTTCTTGACGCCGAAATATTCAGCAACACCTTCGTTGAGCCAGCTTGGAACGCGGCCGGTGAAGAACCGGTTGAAGACCAGATGGGTCATCTCATGTGCCTGCGTTTGACTACGCTGATCGAATTGCCTGTCGGCGCCAGTGGACGGGTAGAAGAACTCGTTTCCGTGCGTGACCCCGCCAGACCAATCCGGAAGTTTGACCTGCCTTTTGAAATTCTTCCAATCCGCCGCGTCGTAGAAGGCGAATACGTGCGACTTGCGGCCCTGCAGTCGGTCCGCGCGGTTGCCGAAGAACTCTTGGATGTCGGTGTAGAATTTTTCGCAGCGCCGGGCGATGGGATCGGCGTTGGCGAAGAAGTGGATGACGAAATGCTCGGTCTCGCCGTGTTTCCATCGGGGGCTGGTGGCGAGCGCGGTTTGTCCCCATTTGGTAAGTGTCTTGTCGGAGAGGTTGTCGAACGGTTTCTCGTTGAGGTAGGCGTTGCGGGCTTGCGTTGTCGCGGACGCAGCGGGAGCTACAGCGTCAGCAGCAGGTGGCTTGAGCCGTTTGAGCGCCTCGGTCAAGTCGCGCGGCTCCGCGAAAACAAATTTCCGGTTGCCGTGTTCGACGACCACGTGAATGCCGTAGTACTGTTCACCGTCCTTGGTGTTCTTGCTGGCAAGCGCGCTCGTCCACGTGGTCTCCTCCGTTAGAAACGAGAGCGCCTCCGGCTCGACGCTGACGGGGCGCATCACCGGCAGATCAACCTGCTTTTTGCCTTCGGCGGCGATCTTCAAATCGCTGGCGGTCCGTCCCTTCGCGACGATGGTGTAGTTGACCATCGCTTCCGAAAGCGGCGCCGGAGACATGTTCGTCACTTTGATCGTCAACGAGACCTTCTGGGTGCGCTCGGCAACTTCCGGGGTGTACCATTGCCGGCCCTTCTCGCGTTTGACGGTGGCCTGTTTCTTCACGACGCGGGAAACGGCCTCCTTCTTCTCCACGTTCACTTGCACCGGCAACAGTTCTTGCGCAACCGCTCCTGATGCCATCAACCAGCCCACCAGAATCGCGAATACCATAAGGGTACCTCCGGTAACTCCATTTCCGATTGCCGAGGTTGTAGGCCGCTTCTGTGAAGCGGCGGTTATGTTGAGGATTTCGCCGACTCGCAGAGTCGGCCTACAACAAATCCCCGGCTTTGGAGAGTTATCGGAGGTACCCATAAACGATTTCATTTGGTTGCAGTATAAGAAGAACCGCTAAAAATGCGATACGTAAATTCGGGCCAGCTACCTCAAAATCCTTGCAACCGAGGCGTTCTCTCCGCATCATGCGCGGCATGACAGGTTCAGAAATCATTGGGTTGTTCGACAAGTACGTCATGCCGACCTACGGACGGTATCCGCTCGCGTTCGTGCGAGGGAAGGGGACTCGTGTGTGGGACGCTGACGGCAAGGAGTACCTCGATTTCGGCGGCGGCATCGCCGTCAACGTGCTCGGCCACGCCGCGCTGGCCGACGCGCTGGCGAAACAAGCTGACATCCTCGTGCACTGCTCGAATCTCTACTACACCGAGCCGCAAGGCTTGCTCGCGAAGAAGCTGGTCGAGTTGGTTGGCGTCGAGGGAAAGTGTTTCTTCTGCAACTCCGGCGGCGAAGCCAACGAGTCGCTCTACAAACTGGCGCGGAAGTTTGGCAACGGCCGCTACGAGGTGCTGACCTTCGTCAACAGTTTCCACGGACGCACCCTCGCCGGGATTTCGGCAACGGGGCAGGAGAAGGTCAAGAAAGGTTTTGAGCCGATGGTGGACGGATTTCGTCACGTGCCGTTCAATGATCTTGACGCCGTGGCCGCTGCCATCGGGCCGAAGACGGCGGCGATCCTGATCGAGCCGGTCCAGGGCGAGAGCGGCATCACGCCGGCAAAGCCGGAGTTTCTGCGCGGCTTGCGAGAGCTATGCGACGAACGCGGGTTGCTGTTGATGTACGACGAAGTCCAGTGCGGCATCGGTCGCACGGGCGAATTCTGTGCGTGGCGTGTCGTCGCGCCGGACGTGGTGCCGGATGCGATGTCGTGGGCGAAAGGTTTGGCCGGCGGGTTTCCGATTGGAGCGGCTTGGGCGCGGAAACCGTACGCCGACCTGCTTGGTCCCGGCTCGCACGCCTCGACGTTTGGCGGCACGCCGCTCGCGTGTGCCGTCGCGCTGTCGGTGATCGAGAAGATGGAGAAAGACAATCTTATGGCCAACGCGCGCGCGCTAGGCGCGCACCTGATGTCGCGGCTCCGGGCCGTGCCCGGTGTCAAGGAAGTGCGCGGACTAGGTCTGATGATCGGCGTGGACACCGCGATGGAGAACAAGGCGCTCGTCAACAAGGCCGCCGCGCGCGGCTTGTTGCTCGTGCCGGCAGGGACGAACACGGTCCGGTTTCTGCCGCCGTTGAACATCACAAAGGCCGAAGCCGACGAAGCCGTCGAGAAATTCACGCAAGCATTGGGTGACGCATGAAACATCTGCTGACAATCGAGCAACTGAGCGCAGCCGAAATCAACGAGGTGTTGTCCCTGACCCGCACGTTGAAGGCCGCGCGCGGCAAACCAGCGAAACACCTGCCGCTCACCGGTAAGACGTGGGGCCTGATCTTCACGAAGGCCAGCACGCGCACGCGCGTCAGTTTCGAGGTCGGCATCCGCGAACTCGGCGGCTGGCCGCTCTATCTTTCCGCCAACGACATCCAGCTTGGCCGAGGCGAAACCGTCGCCGACACCGCGCGAGTGCTCTCGCGTTACCTGCACGGCGTCATCATCCGGACGTTTGAGCAGAGCGACGTGGATGAGTTCGCCGAGTGCGGCTCGATTCCCGTCATCAACGCGCTCACCGACGACGAACATCCGTGCCAGATTCTTGCTGACCTCTTTACCATCGAGGAGAAACTCGGCGGTTTGAAAGGCAAACGGATCACCTTCGTCGGCGACGGCGATTGCAACGTCGCGCGCTCCTGGATTTTCGCCGCCGCGAAGATGAACATGCCGCTGACGATTGCGTCGCCGCACGGCTACCAACCGCGTCCCGCGTTGCTGGAGCGCGCTGGTGGGGAGATTCGCGTTACCGAGGACATACAGGCTGCGGCGAAGAATGCGGACGTGCTCTACACCGACGTCTGGGTTTCGATGGGCAAGGAAGACGAAGCGGTTGACCGGCTGCGGGTGCTCGCGCCGTACCAACTGCATTCGGGGCTTGTGCAACCAAAGACGCTGGTGATGCATTGTCTGCCGGCGTATCGTGGCAAGGAGATCAGCGCTGAATTGCTCGACGCGCGCCAACAGGATATCTTCGACCAAGCCGAGAACCGGCTCCACGCGCAAAAGGCCATCCTGACGTTGCTGGCCAAATGAAAATTCTCCGGCACGCCGGCGCGTTGCTTCGCGAGAAATGGCGGCTCTGGCTGCTGCTCGCGATCATCGCGACAGCAGGCGCCGTCTTCCTGTTTCCGCGCGACGTTGAGTGGGAACGCCGGCTTGTCGTCGCCGACAAACAGTTTGCCAATACTGTCAGTTTCTGGGGCGATTTTCCTCGTGGCTGGCTCCTGTTGATCGCGTTGCTCGCCATTCGCCGGCGCTGGCGCGTCATCGCGCTCGCTGCGTTGCTTGCCGGAACATTGGCAGGGATACAGGCACAAACGCTCAGCAGCCTGACCGGGCGACCGCGTCCCAGCGCCGAAACTACCGACTGTCTTCGTGGTCCGACGTTGGACCGCACCTACAAGAGTTTTCCGTCCGCCCACACCACGTGCGCATTTGCTGTCGCCGCGGCGCTGGCCGTGACGTTACCGGCTTTGGGCGTGCCGTGTCTGCTGGCGGCAGCATTAGTCGGTTGGTCGCGGATGGCGTTGTACGCGCACTATCCGAGCGATGTGTGGGTCGGAATGTGGTTCGGCATCATCAACGGCCTCATCTTCGGCCTAGCCGCACGGCGGTTGTTTTCTGAGAAATCGGCGGCATGAGCACGGAACGAATTTATGACGCGGTCATCCGTGTCGCCGGGGAGCGCGCGCGACATCAAGCTTTTCGCCGTCATCTCGACATCGGGTCGGGGTCGGGAAGGTTGATCGAACGATTTCGCGAGCGATTTCAGACCGAGGCCAGCGCCTGCGATTACACCAACACGTTGATGGAGCAGCCCAACGTGAAGGTGGACATCGTCAACCTCAATCACGACCGGCTGCCGTACCCGGATGCCTCCTTCGACATCGTCACCGCCACCGAAGTTGTCGAGCATCTCGAGAACGGCTGGACGCTGTTGCGCGAGATTCACCGGGTATTGGCGCCGGGCGGCGTCTGCATCCTGAGCACGCCGAACATCCTGAACATCAACTCGCGGCTGCGTTTTCTCTGGTCGGGATTTTGGAACCTGTTCGGTCCGTTGCCCGTGAACAACGACGTGCTCCACACGACCGGCGGGCATATCCACCCGGTCAGCTTTTTCTACCTGGCCCACGCCCTGATGAATCTCGGCTTCATGGACGTGACCGTGACGGTGGACAAGTATCAGCGCTCCGGCGTCCTGAAGCTGCTCGGCTGGTATCTGCCGATCCGTTTCTTTGGCGCGCTGTTCCGCCGCTCGGAGGAAACGAAATACCACACCATTGACGCGATGAACGCGCCACTGGTGAAAACCATGAACTCAGTGCCGTTACTGTTGGGGCGGACCATTATCGTGTGCGCGACCAAACCCGTCACGACGATACACCCGTAGCCGCACCCAACTGGCGCGCGCGATGTCGAGACCCTCGATCGTCGTCTGCTGGTAGCCATTTGTCGGCAACGACGCCAGATCCGCGGAGTAATCTGTTGTTCGTTTACGAAGTCTCGTCTCGCGCTCCATGCACACCGCAAAGCGCGGCCCACTGTTCGTCATCCAAGCCGAGAGCGCCGTGGCGTCAGGCAGAAAACTCCAGCGATGATTTGAGTAAAACACAAGGCTCGGTTCGCCAAAACGAAACCCCGCACACTCCGTTTGTGTCGGCATCCCACGGAACGCCGGCAACAGTTGTATCGTTGCTGTTAACGCGCGCAATTTGATTGCCCCGAACGCCATCCCGACCACGACAACGATCACGCCGGCGAGCGCAAGCGCGGGTCGCTTGAGGCGCAACGCCAGCATCAGCATCACAAGCCCCAGCACCGGCCAAATCACCAGCCCGATCACCGCGAACAGGACGGTGACAACCCAGAAGAACACTCGTGTCCAGCGAGGACCACCGTTGATCAATCCCAACAACAGGAAAAACGCCGGGAATGCCGGTAGAACATAGTGCGGCAGCTTCGTGACGTAGAGGCTGAACACGAGATAGGTCGCCGCCAGCCACGAGACGAGGAACGCCGTCTTCGCGTTCCAGTTTCGTTTCACCGCAACTGCGCCTTCGCCGGCGCAGGCGATCCACGGACACAAACTCAGGAACGCCGTGCCGAGATAATAGAAGATGAACCCGCCGTGTCCTTGGAAGGTTTTATGGCCGCGTTCGACGACGTGCGAGCCGATGCCGATCTTGTAGAAAAGTCCGTTTGTCGCAACGATAGCCGGAATGCCCCACGCCGCCATGATCGCCAACGTCACCGGCACGCCCAATGCCAGTCGCAGATTGCGCCACGGCACCGGCTGCCGCCAAAACACGAACCGGTAGAACACCAGCGTGAGTAACGGCACCACCAGCGCGACCGGGCCTTTTGCGAGGAAACCAAGGCCGAGCGCGACATACAGGACAAGGAACCAACGTTTCTCCCCGTGGAGTAGTTCGAACATCGCGACCTGCGCAACGGCAATCGCCAGCACCATCGGCATGTCGGCGACAGCGCTCCGCCCGTGCATCAACATCTGCACGCAAGTCAAAATGCCCACCCCTGCAAGCCAGCCTGCGTCGTCGGAGAACCATCGTCGCCCGACTCGCCACAGAAACAACGCGAGCGCGATGGCGCAGAGCACCGACGGCAGCCGTGCGCTGAATTCGTTGACGCCGAGCAGGGCGTAGCTGGCGCGCATCATCCAGTAGATGAGGATCGGTTTGTCGAAGCGGTATTCGCCGTTGAAGTAGGGGACGATCCAGTTGGCGTGTTCGCCTTCCATCATTTCGCGCGTGGCCTGCGCGAAGCGCGGCTCGTCGCGATCAATGAGCGGAATCGTCGCCGTGCCCGGCAAGAGCACGACGAGCGCAACCGCGACGAGCAGCCACGGCGTCAGGCGAGGACTAAGTTTCATCGAGGACTGCATAACACGGAAGCCCGAACCGACTCCAGAGCGATTTCAGTCTTGGAGTCACAAAACGCAGGCGTGCAAGGCCTGCACCGAAGTATCCGGCAGGTCAACGCTTCGCCCGAAAGTCATTCTATTTTGAAACATATGTTACAAAATAGAATGACTTTCAGGAAGGAAGCCAAAGAGGAATAACCTGCGCTTGCACGCCGCCGGGTCCGCGGTCATAATGCGCCGCGATGAGCGTGAACGTCCAGGAATCATACCGGCTGTGCGGCGAGTTGGCGCGAAAAGCGCGGACGAATTTTTACGTTTCGTTCTTGGCGATGCCAAGAGCCAAGCGCGAGGCGATGTGCGTCATCTACGCGTTCATGCGTCGCAGCGACGATATTGCGGATGACGCAAGCAGTCCACAGGCAGCTTTGGCTGCATTGCGTGCGTGGCGCGACACCGTTGCGGCGGCGTTGGATGGCAAGGAGACGAGCGAAGCGATGTTGCCGGCGTTGGCGGATGTGGTGAAGCATTTCGGGATTGAACGCCGGTACTTGTTTGAATTGCTCGACGGGACGGAGATGGATCAGACGAAGACGCGATTTGCGGCGTTCGAGGAGCTTTACCAATACTGTTACCGCGTGGCATCGTGTGTGGGGTTGGTGGTGATGCCGATTTTTGGTTACACTGACAAGGCGGCGCTCGTGCCGGCGGAGGCGTGCGGGATCGCGTTTCAGTTGACGAACATTTTGCGGGATGTAAAGGAAGACGCAGAAAAAGGGCGGATTTACCTGCCCGGTGAAGATATGCGGCGGTTCGGCGTCGAAGAAGATGATATTATGAAGAGCCGTTACACACCGCAGTTTGTGGAGTTGATGCGGTTCGAGGCATCGCGGGCACGTGAGTATTACGCGAAGGCGAAGCCGTTGCTGGGGATGATCAGCTCGGACAGTCGCGGGACATTGGCGGTGATGATGGAGGTGTACGGTGGATTGCTCGACCGGATCGAGGCGCGGCAGTTCCGCGTGTTTGACGGTCGTGTGCGGCTTTGTGGCTGCGAAAAATTCTGGATTGTACTGAAAAACTGGAGGAGACGATGAATTTGGTAGTGCTAGTCGCATTTCTGTTCCTGAAAACCGGTGAGAAATTCGCGACGCAGGAGACAGCGGGGCAAACAGTCGGGGAGTTCACGGCGTGCGTGGCGAAAGCGATTGGCGGTGTCGGCTTTGAGCCGTGCGTGCTCAACGATCCAGTGAAGGCGGTAGAGTTTTGCACGACGAAGAAACCGGCGGTCGGCATTGTGACACCGGGATTTTATCTCGCGTACCAGAAGGCGCTGGACATGGAACCATTGCTGGAGGTTCGCCGACAAAAGGTGGAGAAGGAACGCTACGTGGTCGTGGTGAAGAAAGGCGCGGGCGACGGCCTCGACGCGGTGCGCGGCAAGGTGCTGGCGACGACGTCGGCAGCGGAGGAACGATACATCACCGGAGTCATCCTGCAGGACAAGGTCGCCGAACTGCGCCTGAAACCGGTGACGGACATCGAGGGCGCGGTGTTTGATCTGGTCGAAGGCGCAAAGGACGCGGCGGGCGCGGTGTTGTTGGAGGAGGCGGCGTGGCGGGCGATGGAAAAGGACGAGGAGCTTGGGCCAAAATTGAAGGTGGCGCATCGTTCCGAGGAACTGCCGGGGACGTTGGTGGTGGCGTTCCGCCCGAACGTCGGCAAGCTCGACCTCTGCAAATTGAAGGCGGCGTTGACCTCGATGAACAAGTCCGAGGAAGGCCGCGCGACGCTCGGCAGCATCCGCGTCGAGGCGTTCGACAAACTGAACGAGCCGCGCCTGAAAAAGGCGCAGGAATCGTTTCTCGGGAAATTGCAATGAGGAGCGCGCTTTGTCTTCTTGTGATGGCGTTGTGCGGCTGCAAGAGCATCTCGTCGGTCCGCGCGCCCGAAGTCAGCGGCGGCAATCGCGGTTACATCGTCGGCGGACCGCGCGTCGCGCCGTCGGCGCCGGTCGCTGCGGACGATTTCGACGCGTTGATTCGGGCGGGGCAATCGGCGGCGTTCGTGGCGGAAAACGACTCGCAAGTGGACAAGCGACGCGAGGCCGCCAAGCGCGGGATCATCGTGGCGCGCCGGGCGCGCGAGTTGAAACCGGACCGCGTCGAGGGGCATTATTGGTACGCGCTCAACACCGGGTTTCTCGCGGACGTGGATCGCTCCTACGGCTTGGATGCGGTGGCGGAGATGGAACCGGCGTTGAAGCGGGCAGGGGAGATTGATGAGCGGTACGATTATGCCGGGCCGTTGCGGGTGCTCGGCATTTTGTTGTTGCGGACGCCGCAACCGCCCGTGAGCATTGGCAGCCCGCGCAAGGGATTGCGACTGTTACAGCGCGCGGTGGAACTGCTCCCGGGGTATCCGGAGAACCATATTTATCTCGGTGAGGCATTGCGCGAGGCAGGCCGCGCCGACGAAGCAAAGGCGGCTTGGCAGAAGGCGTTGACATTGCCCGCGCCGGCCGACCGGAAAAGCGAAGCTGAAAAATGGAAAAACCACGCAAGAAACTTACTCGCCAGCAACGCCGCTGGCGGCGCATCGCGCTGATCAGCGCGCCGGTGTTGGTGCTGCTGGTGGTGGCGTCGGTGCCTCTATGGCGCCGATACAAGGCCAAGCAGGACGTGAATATCATCGAGATTGGGTTGCGCGGGTTTGCGGCCGAGAATGGCCGTCCACCCACCGGCAGGCCAGCGCAGATTGCCGCATTGTTGCGCGGCGAAAACATTGGCGGCCAGAACCCGAAACGCCTCGACTACGTGGAAGCAAGCTTGGGTGAAATGAACAGCGCCGGCGAGTTCATTGATCCGTGGGGTACGCCCTACCGCATCAGCAGCGGTGCCGACGCGCGGGCCTACTCCTGCGGCCCGAACCGCCAGGACGAAAACGGCGAGGGCGACGACATTTGCAGTTGGAAGTAGGCTTGCCACAACTGCGGTGTCGTGCGATAGAATCCGCCCCATGAGCGATTTCAACATCAAACAGATCGTGGCCGACCGGCTCGGCGAGAATTACGAACTGCACGAGAAGTACATCAACTCGACCCTGGTCAAGGTGTTTCGCACCATCAAGTTCGACCGCGTGTACGCGAAGGCCAAAGGCCCATATCTCTGGGACAAGGAAGGCAACCGTTACCTCGACATGCTCAGCGGCTTCGGCGTGTTCGGCGCAGGTCGCAACCACCCGCTCGTGGCGCAAGTCATCCGCGACGTGCTCGACCTTGATCTGCCCAACATGGTCCAGATGGATTGCGCATTCATGGCCGGGTTGTTTGCGGAGGCGCTTATCAAACGTTGTCCATCGCACCTCGATGCCGTCTTCTTCTGCAACTCCGGCACCGAAGCCGTTGAGGCCGCGTTGAAATTCGCGCGAGCTGCTACTGGCCGCAGCAAGATCGCCTACCTCGAACTCGGCTGGCACGGACTCACGCTCGGCTCGCTCACCATCATGGGCAACGACGAGTTCCGCGAAGGTTTCGGCGACATGCTGCCCGGCCACCGGATTCCGTACGGCGACCTCGACGCGCTGGAAAAAGCCCTCTCGAAAAACGATGTCGCCTGCCTCGCCGTCGAATGCATCCAGGGAAAAGGCGTCCGCATGCCTGCCGATGGCTACTTTGAGGCTGCCCAGCAAATCTGTCGCAAACACGGCACGCTTTTCTTCTGTGACGAAGTTCAGACCGGCCTCGGCCGCACCGGCAAGATGTTCTCCTTCCAACATTGGAACCTTGAGCCTGACATCATCACCGTCAGCAAGGCGCTCAGCGGTGGCTACGTGCCCGTCGGCGCCATGATCACGCGCCGCCCGATTTATCAGAAGGTCTTCAATCGCATGGATCGTTGCTGGGTCCATTCGACGACGTTTGGCCGAAACAATCTTGCCATGGCGTGCGGTCTCGCTGCGCTCCACATTCTCGACAAGGAGAACCTCATTGAGCGTTCCGCCGTGCAGGGACAGAAAATCATTGATGCCGTCAATGCGCTGAAGTCCAAACACGAAGTCATCATGGAAGCGCGTGGTAAAGGTTGCATGATCGGCATCGAGTTTCACGAGCCAAAGAGCCTCGGACTCAAGCTCGCTTGGAAAGCTGTCCACGCCGCACACGATGGACTGTTTGCCCAGATGGTCGTTGTTCCGCTGCTCGACAAACACCACATCCTCACCCAAGTCAGCGGCAACCACGGCGACATTATCCGGATTCTTCCTCCATTCGTCATCAGTGATGAGGACATTGCATATTTTGTCAATGCCCTCGACGTTGTCCTTGCTGAGAGCCACAACGTTGCCGGGCCAATGTGGGACTTGGGCAAGAACCTCGTGAAAGCCGCACTTGCCAACAAAGCCGGTAAACAACAATGATTCGCGGCGTTATCTTCGACATGGATGGTGTCCTTTGCGACAGCGAGGCGCTCACCGCCGAGGCCGGCTGTCGGATGTTTGCCGAGACCTACGGCTTGCGTGTTGAGCCGGGCGAGTTCGAGCCGTTCATCGGCACCGGCGAAGACCGGTACATCGGCGGCGTCGCCGAGAAGCGCGGCGTCAAGTTGACGATGCCGCGCGACAAGATCCGCATGTACACCATCTACGGCGAGATTGCGCGCGGTAAACTCCAGCCGTTGCCCGGCGTTCGCGACTTCATTGCCGCCTGCCGGCAACATGGCTTGAAGCTTGCCGTCGCCAGCAGCGCCGATCTGATGAAAGTGGAAATCAATCTTCGGGAGATCGCCTTGCCTGCCTCCACGTTCGACGCCGTCCTTACCGGTGCGGATGCCATACACAAGAAACCGCATCCGGAGATTTTTCTGAAGGCAGCGGAACGGCTCCAACTTTCGCCAGGTTGCTGTATGGTTGTGGAAGACGCACCTAGCGGTGTCAAAGCTGCCAAGGCAGCCGGCTGTAGTTGTCTTGGCGTAACCACGAGTTTTGGTGAGTCAACTTTGTATGGCGCTGGAGCGGACACTGTTGCAGCTAGTCTCGATCAGGCCACAAAAAGATTGAAAAAATCGGTTGACAATGCCGTATGTATATTGTAAATACAATGTGCAGATAGGAGGATATGGAATTTGACTGGTCAAGTGCAACGTTTGACACGCCAGACGGCCCGACGGCCCGTGAGATTGAGGAGTCGTTCGAGGACCCGCACGGGATTCGTCTGTTCCCCGATTCGGTGCGGTTTGCGAAAGAGTCGCGGACGTTCTGTCTTGGAAAGACATTGTCGGGGCGAGGGGTCTTTAGCGTGTTTTGGACGGATGGCAAGCGGGTTCGAGTTCTTGGAGCGCGAGACATGACTGACGAAGAGAAATATTTTTACGAGAGGAAGGTTCAGGAATGGATCTCGTGATGAAATGGGAAGAGATACCGGTGTTCGTCTCGGAGCATGACGAGGCGAAGTTCTGGTTGTCGCATCGTCTGGATGGGAAGTTGATGGAGATGTCGGTGGCGGGCACAGACCAGAGCGAGTCCACGACGATCTCGTTGCGAATTGACCCGCGAATGCTGGCGCGGATCAAACGGCTTGCGCGGTCCCGGTATCTGAACTACCAGAGCATGATGAAACAGTGGCTCAGCGAGCGGCTTGAAACTGAGCTGCGTTCGAGAGGAGAGAGATGAAAATAGACGCAAACCGGGGATTCACGCTTATTGAGTTGATGGCCGTGGTGGTGATTATCGCGGTCTTGAGTGCGTTGGTTCTTGGGGGAGTCAATTACGCACACAGGAAGGGAATAGATGCGAGGTGCGCGGCGCAGTATGCATTGGTCCAACTCGCGATTGAAAACTACAAGAGCGATCACGGATTTTATCCGGGGGTTTACAACGCGGGCGCGGCGCCGCCCACGGGCAGCAGTCCGATAGACATAATGAATTGGAAGAACAACAACCTGATGGGCAATGGGTCGTGCGCGTTGGCGAGATCGCTTGTTCAGGGGTTCAATGACTATAAAATGGCGGCCGGCGATACGGTGGGCAAGGTATATATTAGCAGTGCTGTCATCAGTTTGTGGTCACAGCAGAGGTATGCGATCAATCCCGGCGGCCAGATGACGCAGAACGGAGGCACCATGCCTGGGGCGTACCGTCTTGTGAATCCGAACGGGAACGAGTACGGCTACCGTCTTGGGAACGATCCCAGTGCCGTCAACAAAGGGTCGTACGATTTGTGGGTCTACACTTCGATCCCGGGTAAATCGTATCGCAATTGGAAAGACACACTCAACTAGAGCAGCGTCGAAAGGACAAGCGCATGAGAAACTGTATTCGAAAACAGACAGCATTTACGTTGGTGGAGATGCTCGTGGTGATTTCTGTGATTGCGTTGTTGGTGGGACTGTTGTTTCCGGCCATCGGTTCTGCAATTCGCAATGCGAAGAGAACCAAGGCAAAGGCAGAAGTGACGCACTTGGTCACGGCTTTCAAGGCGTATTACACGGAGTTCGGAGTGTGGCCGACGAATTTGGTGCAGAGCATACAGATGAGCACCGGTACGCTGGTGAATGCGAGGGGAATTGCGTTCTACGATTTCTCGCCGAACGACGTGGATATGAGCACAGGTTTCTATTTGGATCCGTGGAGGCGTCCGTATTGGTACCGTGTGGACCATGACTACAACAATTCTATTGCGAGCCCGTTCAGCGGGGATGGCAATGTGGGTCAGGGCGTGTTGATATGGTCGGAGGGGCCTGGGAAGGCCAATTTTTCGGCAAGGAAGAGCGACCTCTCGAATCGAGAGGTCGTGACAAGCTGGTGACGATGTCATGAACTTGCTAGATCGAAGAGGATTCACGTTAGTTGAGTTGATGGCCGTCATCATGTTGATGGGGTTGTTGGTGGCGATTGGGCTGCCGGCATTGATGAGCTTTCGGGGTACGGCGGTTTCGTCTGGCGGCCGCGGAGTTGCTAATTCGCTGAGCCTTGCGCGCCAATATGCCATCACACAGCGCCGTAACACGCGTGTGGTGTTTTACTACTCAGGAACAACAGAGGAGGGAACCGGGTTGAATGCAAGACTCAGGAAATACAACCAGTATGGCGTCTTTGTTGCTTGTCCTACCAACATCGCTTCGTGGGGCAACGTTGCATGGAATCAGGTCGGGCACTGGGAGAACCTGTCGCTGGGCGCCGTGTTTGCGGACAACAGGGCCCCCGAAGGGGGAGCTTTGGATTCGCTGCGCAACGGCAGGATGGTGAGGATTTGGACTACGCTTGTTAACGGTGTGCCACAGGGAAGAGCGCAGTGGTTTACCTATGCTTATGTCGAGTTCCAGCCGACGGGGGAGGCCACTCCGCCGTTGAGCATGAGCAACAGAGGGACAATCAGTGTTTATGAAGGCGGGAAAGACAATGACACAGGGGAAATCCGTTACGCGCTCAACAAGAACCGGGTTAACATCGTGTATGACAGTTTAACGGGTCGCGTCCGGCTACAACGCTAATGAAAACTCAATCGCACAATTGGTTAAACGCTAAAAGCCTCGGTGGATTTACGCTCCCGGAAGTCTCGCTTGCCGCGGCTGTCTGCATGATAGGCATGGTTGGAGTTCTCGCGCTCTTGCCGGCTGCGCTCGAAAATGGTCGGGACGCCTCTGACCGTACCTTGGCAGCTCAAATCGCAGCGGATGAGATTTCCCAATATCGGGCCGCAGCCGCAGTTGCCTCTTCATTTCCGCCGTCTGTCAACAGGCTGCCTTGGGGTACTACGGGTAACACAGCCAACCATTATTACGACATCAACGGCAGCCCGATCCAATCGGCAACTGACCCAAGCCGCTACTTCCAAGTGTTGGTGAGCCTCTCCACTCATAGTAATGCAGGCGCGCCCATGTTTCCGCGGAGTGTGGGAGTTGACCTTATCGTCCGTATCCAGTGGCCGATGAAGCATAGTGGTTGGCATACGAAATACACGGATTATTTCGTGACAACGATCGCCCGCCAGGAGAGGCCATGAAACGGGAATCCAGCCCATTGTCACATTCAAAGAATGGCGGTTTTACGCTGCTGGAACTGCTTGCTGCGGTGGCGATCCTGGCGATCCTAAGCGCGCTACTGTTTGGCGCGTTTGACCAGGCCAGCAAAGCGTGGCTGCGGGCTGAGAACAACGTCGAAACATCGCAGCAAGCTCGTACCGCACTCCAAATATTCTCCCGTGAAATCTCACAAGCCATCTTATTCACGAATCCTCCCCCGATGCTGAGGGGCGGTCCCAACTGGGTCACATTTGTTGCGCCGTTGGGTTCAAGTCCGCCCGATGCGGTGATCACATACCAATTCCAACCGAGCCCGATTAATGGTTTGTACGTTCTATACCGAAGCGTCAATACGAACGGATTCACAGGAAGCATTCCCTCGTCGCCTCCCGGTGTGCAGGATGACTGCATTATCGCCGAGAACCTTCTGGAAGTGTCCTTCTCCAACACCGTGAATGGGGTGGCTTGGGCGCCAAGAGCATACGCGGGAGGGGCCGCGTATCCCCGCGCTGTTTCGCTGACCATGAAAGTCATTGACAGCCGGACAGTATCGAAACTGAATGTTCCCGGTGCTGACCGCGCCATGATTCTGAACGCCGGAGTACAGGCCTACAGCGTGAAAGTCTATTTGCCGAGCCGTTAGCCAGGAGAATGCCCACGTGAAACAAATCCTCTTCAACCGTCACCAGAATGAACGCGGGGTCGCGCTGATTCTGACCTTGTCAATTCTGGTGTTGGTGACGCTCTTGGTGGTCTCGTTTGCCATCAGCATGCGCGTGGAGAACTCTGCATCGAGGGCACAGAGTGATGCAGTCAAGGCCCGCGAATTCGCGATGGCCGGCGTCAATGAGGCGATCAGCCAACTCCAGGTCGCTACCCCGCCGATCAATGCCGGCACCAACTACATCACCAGTCCCGGTCTCATTCGGTGGCGCATTTCGGGCATCGCGAGCAATGTTCCACTGTACACGACGGATGGAACCAACGCTGTCGTTGATATCAACCTCGCCTACCGTGGCCTCATCAACCGCGTCGCCAACCGCAGGATGTACGTCTCTTGGCACAACTGGACTTTGACGAATTCGATCCCTTGGATTTACGGCGCGTATGCCACGACCAAACCTGCTGTTCTGATCGGGCGATATGCATATTGGGTGGATGATGAAGCCACGAAGGTCAATATCAACGCCGCCTGCCAACGCACAGACCCGCTGGGACCCACCCCGAAGGAACTTCACCTCGAAGCGATTACCAATGGGATTGATGCGGCTGCCTCCTACAGCCGTCCGTCCAGTGGCCGACCCTATCCATCAGTCAACTCTTGGGCATTGAGCGCGATAGGCCAGAACAACATCACCTCCGGAATGGCTTACACCAACCACTTCAATCTCACCGCCCACAGCGCGGATCTCCGTCTTAACCCGTGGGGCACACCCTGTGTGAACCTCAACACAAATATTACCGCAGGATTCGCCGCCAAGTGGAATCTGATGAACGCCATCACCAACGCGATGGGGAACATGGCGCTCACGAACTGGTTCCGAGGCGCCGGGTATGGCCAGACATTCCGCCAGAAGTACGGCGGCAACGTCCTGCAGATTGCCGCCAACATCGTGGACTATATTGATCTTGACGACGAGCCGACGGATGATCCCACGAGACCCGATCCGCCGCACTATCTTGGCTTGGAACGGACGCCGTATCTCAATGAACTGGTGATCTCCAATTGGTTTCGGATCACCACCAACGGAATCCCCCCGAATGTCTGGTTGGTCATTGAAACAAAGTCCACCACGATAGCGGAACTCTGGTATATGTATCCGCCGCCTGCTACGGATTACGCTTTGGCGGGAAGCATCGAAATCAGGAATCGCCCCAGCATTGTTTACCCCGGCGGAGCCAATCTGACATTCGGCAGTCCGGCCACCGTGCCGGCGAGCGCAACGTTCCCGGCTCAACCATGGTCGGGTACTTATCGGTTATTTTTTGATTCCGAGTACAGTCTCACGACAAGTAACATGAGTTCGCTGCCTCAAGACGTGACGTTCAATTCCGGAACCATCACGGCGGTTCTCAGGCAAGGCCCCTCACGTCTCGATTATGCGATGATCCGAATGACAAACCACATCTTTCAGATCACTGCCACCATGATCGGAAGGACGTCGAACGTATTGTGGATTTCGGCCTGCAAAGACCCAAGAGTCAGGCCTATAAGCAAGTACTGGAACCCTGTTGGCGGCGGATCGGGATCGCAATCCTTTAGAAACAGCACGCTGGGACGCTGGAATAGCGGAACCATTCTGAGCTATACCATGACCAACTCGCCACCGGTGGTTGGTCCAACCGTGTCGCTGATCAGTGATCGTGATATTTCCTGTCACACGAACATCGCAAACCGCGGCTGGATGGTTTCGCTGGGCGAATTAGGATACATCCACACCGGAATACCGTGGCGCACTTTACAGTTGAGTGCGCAGGATACGTTTGAGAAGACTGCCCCCAACCCTCCCGATCTCATTCCGGATTGGGTGGTGCTGGATCTGTTTGCCACGACCAATAGACCGGTTACCGGACGCATCAACATCAATGCCGAGGTCCATGCATACACCAACGTTGACGACATGGTGACGGTTGACTACCCGCAGCACTATGCAGCGACCGTACAGCGTCGAAACGCCTTGCGTACGTTGTTCCAGCCTCCGGTGGTTGCTGCCCTGAGCACGGCAACGGGCCTCGCACACAACGTTGCGCTTCGGAATTGGACGAATAGCATGGGGGTCTACACGCCTCCGACCTACTGGGCGCCGTTTACCAACTGCTATGCCATGATCGGACAGATTTGCGAAGTAAGGTCTCTGTCAGATAACTTTGTCAGTGGCAATAAAGCCGTCAGGGAAACACGGATACGCGGCATCGCCAATCTCATCACGAACCGGTCCAATACATTCAGCATTTGGACCGTTGGTCAGGCGATTGCGGACGCCAACAAGGACGGCGCGTTTAATCCTGACGAGGGAGACCGTGTTTGTGGCGAAGTCGTTTGCCATGCGGTCGTCGAACGTTACGAGGACCCGGCAGCCACCCTCGCCAACCGTGTCAAGTTCCGTATCAAGTATATCCACTACTATGCGAACTGATGTTTCCGTCATTCCGCTGCAGCACCCAGTGGCCAGAGACGGTTCTTAATGCCAGCGGAGACCTGCGCCAACTCTCGCCATTGCTTTATAGACATCCATTCGACATGTCCATCAAAGCAACTGATGTGTCCGCCTGCGTTATGACGCTCACCAAGCATATGCGGGTCTCCGTTCTCGACTGCGAACTTCGCCAAGTCGTTGCGGTCGCAGATTGTCTTGGGGTTGCCTTCGAAGAAGAAAACGTCGTTGGCCTTGAATGTTCGTATGGAATAGCGAGAGGGAGTGTTGGTCATTACGTGCAACACATAGGAACCCAACTGCCATGCTTCACAAGCGTCGCCGGGTACTATGTCCGACGGACAGCGTAAAATATCCTTGGTCTTGAGGTAGGGAAAGAGCTCGCCGGTCTCGAAGCTAAAAGGGACCGGGGCATTCGAATAGCTCCACGTGTACCGATACGGCAAAGCGCCGCCGTACTCCGATGCAAACAAGATTCCGGCCTGCGTGATCTGGCGCAGGTTGTTCACACACTTGCCGGACTGCACTCGCCTGCGGACGGCGCCTATGGAAGGAAACAGCAAACCGACCAGGATGCCGATGACCGTGATTACCACCAGCAACTCGATCAGGGTGAAGCTGGGTTTCTGGCGCAACCGACAAGTGTGGAGAGTTTCGGTGATTTTCATCGGGCGTTCCTTCTCTTTGTTGCCGCAGGATAATGACAACATCTGCACAAGTCAATCCTGCAGCTTGCCACGGGTGCAGTTGAAAGCTTTGGGCAACCGCTCAATGTGGAGCAGGTTTGCAACCTGCTCTTCAATTAAAACTAGGCAGGTTATAAACCTGCCCCACATTCCTGCCCAAAGGCTCGATCTGCACCCGCTTGCCACCGCCTGCTTGACAGGGAGCGAGGCAACTGGCTAAATGAAAGGGATGCCGACGTTGCGTTACGAAAAGAAGGCGTACGAAAACGGTGCACGCATCGTCGCCGGGGTTGACGAGGCGGGACGCGGGCCGTTGGCGGGACCAGTCGTGGCCGCCGCCGCAATTCTTCCACGCGAATTTCGCCACAAGACGCTCAACGACTCGAAACAGCTCTCCGAGAAACAACGCGAGGCGATTTATGCCGAGTTGACGACCAACCCCGACATCTCATGGGGTGTTGGCGTTTCATCGGTCGAGATCATCGAACAATACAATATTCTCCGGGCGACGGAGCGTGCGATGTATGTCGCGTTGCTCGCGTTGCCGGTCAAGCCCGACCACGTGCTGGTGGACGGGCATCGTTGCCGCGCGATCCTGACCCAACAAACGGCAATCATCAAGGGCGACGCCAAGAGTTTTTCCATTGCAGCCGCCAGCGTCATCGCGAAGGTCACCCGCGACCGTATGATGATGGAACTGCACAAGGAATTCCCGCAGTATGGTTTCGCTGAACACAAAGGCTACGGCACTCCCGAACATCTAGCAGCCATCATGGAATTCGGCCCGTGTCCGATCCACCGGCGCACGTTCGCGCCCGTCCGCAATGCTCTTGAACCTGTTCAACTGGATTTCTTCGCGATGCACAGCGAAGTCGCCGCCGTCGTGGAAGCTTGAACTAGGCAGGCGCGGCGAGAAATGGGCCGCCCGCCATCTGCGTCGGCGCGGCTACAAGATCCTTGTTCGCCGCTTTCGCAGCAGGGCAGGGGAGATTGACATCGTCTGCCGTGACGGCGAATGGTTGGTGTTCGTCGAGGTCAAAGCGCGTGTGAACGAGGACCTTGGCGCGCCAAGCGAGGCGGTGGACGCGACAAAACAACGCCACCTCAGCAAGGTTGCTCTCGATTACCTGCGGTTGCTGGGCTACCCGGAAATCAAGTTTCGCTTCGACATCGTCGAAGTCATTCTTCCCAAAGAAGCCCGTCGCCCGGAAGATGTGCGGGTGATACAGAACGCATTTGAGATGGCCGAACCATACGTGTATTAGTTTGGCGTAAGTGTGTGTTTGAAAATCCGAGTTGAACAGGCGTCTCGCCTGTTCCGTCATGGAAACTGCAAGGAGAACAGGCGAGACGCCTGTTCAACACCGCCGCTTCACCAATCTCAAAACACTCGCTAAGAGATGCAGTTGTGGGGTTGCTTAGGTTTGAGGCTTAGGTTTGAGGTTGACTTGCGGAACAACACGGATAGAATGTCTCTAAAGGATAAAGCACCATGAAAGACACAAAGACAATTCGCCCTGTGCGCTGGTTTTGTTTGACAGTTCTGTTGCTGGGACTGGCCGGCGCAAGTCCTCTCCAAGCAGAACCTGACATTTGGATTCTGCCCGGGTCCGACATGTGGATGGGAGAGGGACGTATTGGATCGCCTGTTGACCCGTCTCTTGTCGTCATCTGGTTTCAGAATGGCCTGATTCAGTTCGTGCCGGCCAGTGAAATTGCAGGCTTCCTCCAAAAAGGTGCTGCTACAGGCTGGCCCAATGTGGCCGTGCTGCTGATCGTTTTCCACAGTCCAGGCAAACCCGAGGTGGTTCCGATCTGGAAAGTCGCCGAAGAACTACGGAAAGGCGCACAGATGCCCACCGATGACATCGTGGTCATGCACAAAGGCAAGGAACATATTGCTGTAACAAAAGCACAGATTGACGAGTACAAAACCAAAGGCTACGAACTTGGACCGCGCAACGGCTGGACCGAAGGCGTCGTCATGTGCCACAAGAACCAACTTGTCGTCGTCGCCAAGAACGCCGTGGAGAAATACAAGAAACAGGGCGCTGAACTCGGTCCCTGTAAGAAGTAACTTGTTTTCGTCACAGGTGCGCCGTTTCTGTCAGTATTGCCGCAACATCTGCTGCCGCGGTTGAGGTGTCACTTACAACACGTCGTGCGGTTTGTTGTTGAGACGTCGCCTCAATCTCCGCAGCCAGCGCTGCCGTATCGCCGCAATCCACCACCACGCCGCGTGCCCCGTAGTGGCCGTGCGAAACCACACGGCACCCATGCGCCAGCGCCTCCGCAATCGTCAATCCGTAACTCTCATGACGGGACGGCGACACAAACAAATCCGCCCGTCGCAACAGCGCGCTCTTCCGTGCGCCGCTGACGTGTCCCATGAACGTCACCGGCAATCCCTCCGCCAGCCGGCGAAGTTTGCGTTCGTAAGCGCGTCCCTTCATGTAAGCTGCCGCTCCGCAGATGAACAGATGCAGCCGTGGCACGCGGATCTGATGCAGCGCGCGCAAGAGCCGCTCGATTCCCTTCTCCGGCGAGAGCCGGCTCAGCGTTACCACCACGAACTCGTCGTCCGCCACATCGAGCGACTCCCCCGCTACCGGCGGTGCGATGTTACCCCAAGGCACGACCGCGATCTTCTCCGCCGTGCACCACGGGTAGCAGCGTAAGATCACCTCGCGCATCGGCGCCGACGGCACGATAAGCCGCCGGCTGTGTCGGACGCAGTCCTCCTGCTTGGTGAAGACGAGCCGGAACAAATCCGGAACACAACGCGAACGCCACCGGAACTTCGTCAAATGTTCCGGACGCACCACGCCGCGCAGGTAGAACTTGGTGAAATACTCGACAACGTCCACATGAAAGATGGTGGCGACGCGATAGCCCGCCTCGCCGAGCCGACGGAAGTCGGGGCCTTCGCTGATGTCATTGGCGAGCACAACGCAGCGCCGCGGGTCACGTTGAAGAATGGCGTCGGTGGCAGCGCGCTCAAATTGCCGGCAGAAACGCGCATATTGAAGCTCGGTCATGTCGGCGGGCGATTTCGTTAGCGCCAGCTTCAGTGAGCGCGGGCTGATGATGGTCCAGCCGCGATGTTCGCGTTCGAGGTAATCGGCCACGGCTTTGCCGCCACCGAGAGGTTCGGTATCGGGGAACTGCGCGTGGGCGGCGGAATAAACAACTTCAACTGGATTGACGTTGGGCACGGTGCGAGGGTAATGACACTGACCAGCAAGTCAATCACCGATGAGTTTGAATTACATCTTGATCTGGATGGTCGGCGTCTCCGCCGCGATTGTGCTGGTGCGCGTGGCGAAGATGTCGGCTCGGCTGTATCGCGGATGGATCATCGTCAATGCCGCGCTACTGGTCTTGCTCGGCGCAGGATTGTTGTGGTTCCCGGAATGGGCCGGGTATGCGGCGGGCGTGGCGTGGCTGATGTTTGTGTTGGCGCCGTCGCTGGGAACGCGCGTGGTGTGGCGCTGGGCAATGCAACAACGGTACGCGGCAGCGTGGCGGCTGGCCGCGGTGTTGCGATGTCTGCATCCATTTGATGCAGATCGTCATCGTCCGGGGTTGTTGCGGGCCGCGTGGCTGGCACAACGCGCTGAGCCTGAAGAGGCACTGAAGATCTTGCGACGGTTGGTGGCATGCGGCGGCACCGCAGGACGCGCTGCCGCGGCCCAGATGTACCGGATCACCGGACGCTGGGAGGCGTTGATCGAGTGGGTCAACAGCAGTGTGGGACCGACGGGTTTGTTGCGGGATGTGGGTGTGTTGGTTTCGTATCTGCGTGCGCTGGGCGAGACCGGCGACTTGGAGCGGATGCAATGGGTCTATGCACAGTACGGCGGCGCGCTGGAACGTTCCGATCACCAGCCAACCCGTGAGTTTTGCCGGATGATGATGCTGGCGTTCGGTGGCCGCATGGAGGCAGTGGAGTGTGTGCTGTCCGAATCGCTGGAATGGTTGCCGGTGACGACACAAGAGTTTTGGCGAGCAACAGCCGAAGCTGCCGCGGGCGAAACAGAGAGGTCGCAACAGCGGTTGACGCGGTTGTTGGAATGGGAAACTGACGCGGTGGCACGTGCGGCGATTGAACGGCGACTGGAGGTGCCGCTGGCAATCGGGACGGAGACGATGATTGATTTCGTCCTTGAGGAACCGACGGAGGCATCTGTCGGCTTTGGCTGGCGGACTGCTTACATGACGCTGGCGTTGGCAGTAATGAACGTGGCAATGTTCGCGCTCGAAGTGTTGGCCGGTGGGAGCGAAAACGAGTCGGTGTTGTTTCAACTTGGAGCGTTGTCCGCAGAGGCAGTGGCGCAGGGCGATTGGTGGCGATTGCTTGCCGCGATGTTCTTGCACGCTGGTTGGCTCCATCTGGGGATGAACATGCTGGGCCTGCTCTTGCTTGGGCCGTTCGTGGAGACAAGTCTCGGACGATTGAGGTTCGTGGCGACGTATTTGTTTTCGGGGCTGGCTTCGATGGCATTCGTCGTGGCGCTGGCGCACTGGCGGTTTATGGCGGACGATCTGCTCGTGGGCGCCTCTGGCAGCATCATGGGATTGATTGGCGCAACGGCCATCGTCTTGCTGCGCCGCTGGCGCTCTGCTGGATCGCACGTGGCACGGCAACGGTTCCGACGGGTCGCGCTCGCCATTGGCCTGCAAATCGTGTTTGACCTTGTGACGCCGCAGGTTAGCATGGCGGCGCACACGTCCGGCGTCGTCGCCGGTTGCGTGGTGGCGTTGTTGCTGACAGTGGAGAACAAATGAGAATCTGTTTCGTGTTGTTGATGACAGCATGCGCGGCGTTGTCGCAGTCGGATTGGCAGCGACAACTCGAAGCCGATTGGCTGCATCCGGAAACGTTGCGCCAAAGTTCAGGCGTCCTCAGCGAGCCAGTAACACTGGAATCCGACGCTGCCGGCGGCTGCGATGGCGTGAAGGATGGCAAATGGGGGTTCCACACGCAGGTCGAGGAGAAACCGTGGTGGCAGGTGGATCTTGGTCAGTCGTTAGCGCTCGACCGTGTGTTGCTCTTCAACCGCTGCGACTCCTACGCGACGCGCAACGGACGAATCATTGTGTTGCTTTCTGATGACGGGAAGAACTTCCGGCAAGCCTATCAACACAACGGGACAACATTTCTTGGGTTCAGCGACAACAAGCCGCTGACGATTCCGTTGAACGGCGCAACAGGCCGCTACCTGCGCCTCCAGTTGCCCGGCAAGAGTTACTTCCACCTCGATGAAGTCGAAGTGTACGTCGCCGCCCGCAATGTTGCGCTCGGTAGACCGGCGACGCAGAGCAGCGTCAGCCAGTGGTCGGCGTCGCATTCGCAGACTGCGACTGGTTTTCCGGTGGCGACTGTCGTCGAGCGCGGGCGAAAACTGGCGGAAGAGTTGCGCGGCATGGGTGTCAGTGCCGAGATGGAGGACCAACAGCAGTACCTCGACGCCCAACGAGCGGTGCGACGGTTGGCATTGAAAAATCCCTTGCTCGATTTCGATGCAATCCTGTTCGTGAAGTCGGCGCCGACGTTGTTCCCGCACATCTCTGACCAGTTCTACGGTTGGTGGTCGCGTCCCGGCGGCGGCATCTTCGTGCTCGAAGGATTCAAGAGCGACAAGCCGCGCGTGCGTTGCCTGACGGCGGACATGCCGGCGGGGAACTTCATCCGACCGGAGTTGTCGTACGACGCCAAAAAGGTTCTGTTCGCATATGCGCGTCACTACCCGGAGGTGGAGAAGCTCAAGGACAAGCGAACGAAGCCGAATCTGCCCGAGGACGCGTTCTATCACGTCTTCGAGATGAACATTGACGGGAGCGGTCGGCGTCAACTCACACGCGGCCGGTACGATGATTTCGATGCGCGTTATCTACCGGACGGCAACATCGTGTTTCTTTCGACGCGCAAGGGCCTTTTCCTGCAGGTTACCACTGCCAACACGCGCAAGACTCTGGAGGCCGACCTGCCCGATAGCTACGTGCGTTGCGGCGGCGACAACTGGCGCCCGGTGCCGGTGTTCACGTTGCACGCTATGGACCGTGATGGCGCGAACCTCCGCCCGTTGTCGGCGTTTGAGAATTTCGAGTACATGCCGACCGTTGCAACGGACGGACGGATTCTGTACACGCGCTGGGATTACATTGACCGGTTCAACGGTCCGTTCTTCAGTCTGTGGTCGGCCAACCCCGACGGAACAAACCCACAACTGGTGTACGGAAACTACACGGCACGCCCGCAAGTGAAATGCGAAGCGCGCTCGATTCCGAATTCCACGAAGCTCATGTTCACGGCGGCGGCGCACCATTCGATCGTCGGCGGCACGCTCGTGTTGCTCGACCGGAGCCGCGGCACCGAGGGCGATGAGCCGATTACGCGGTTAACACCCGAAGTGCCCTTCCCGGAAACGGAGAAGAACGTGGACAGCTACTACGCGAACCCGTGGCCGTTGTCGGAGAAGTTCTATCTCGTCGGTTGGGCAAACCGGAAACTGCCACCCCATTGTCGCGTGGACTCGACGGAGAGCAATCCCGTCAACGCGATGGGATTGTACCTCCTCGACGCGTTTGGCAATCGCGTCATGCTGTACCGTGATCCGGAGATTTCGAGTGCATGTCCGATTCCCGTGAAACCGCGCCAGCGTCCGCGTCCTTCCGTCAGCCAATGGGCGTGGGACGGACGAGAGGGCGCGTTCCTGGTGCAGGACGTGTACGCCGGGCTGACGGATGTGCCGCGCGGAACCGTGAAACGCATCCGCGTGATCGCCGTACCGCCGAAAGTACAGCCCCACAAGAACAACCCGGTCATCGGCGTGTCAAAGGAAGATCCGGGTAAGTTCATTCTCGGCACCGCACCCGTCGCGGAAGACGGCTCGGCTTTCTTTCGTGTGCCGAGCGGCGTGTCGGTTTTCTTCCAGGCGCTCGACAAGGATGGCGTCGCGATTCAGACGATGCGAAGCCTGACCTACGTGGCTGGCGGCCAGACGCTCTCATGCGTCGGTTGCCACGAATCGCGCGACAGCGCGCCGCCGCCCATCGCGACCAAACCGCGCGGCAGGCCGGTGGCGCTGACTCCTGAGATTCCGGGGACGTGGCCATTCCGGTATGATGCGCTGGTGCAACCGATGTTGGATAAACATTGCGTGAGTTGCCACAATCCCGACAACGACAAGACCGATGCCGGCAAAATCAACCTGACGGCGGCGAGTTCGTACCAGACGTTGCTCGCGTTTGCCGGCAAGGATTTGGAGAAGCTGGCCTTCGAGCGCGACCGTTCCGTGCCGGGGCAATGCGTGGCGCAGCAGAGCAAACTGCTGGCCCACCTCCGCGCCGGGCACGGCAAACTGTCCGCGAAAGAACTTTATCCTTTAGTGGTCTGGATGGATTTGTATGCGACGCGCATCGGTTCATTCAGCCCGGAACAAGAGAAAGAACTGGAAGAAATACGACTGGAGTGGACAAAACGATGAAGAATTATGTGAAACACAAAGTGGTGATCATCACCGGCGGTTCGTCCGGCTACGGCTTGGCAACGGCGGAGTTGCTTTTGGAAATGGGAGCAAAAGTCGTCGTCACAGGTCGCAGCGCTGCGCGGCTAAAGGCGGCAACAAAGACGCTGGGAAGCAAGAACCTCCTCGCAGTGCAAGCCGACGCCGTGAAGACAGCGGACTGGAAGAAACTGGTGAAAGCGGCCTTGAAACGCTTTGGCCGGATTGACGTGCTGGTGAACAATCACGGCGCCGGCGTGAAGATTGCGAACGTCGAGGACATGGACGACGCGGCCATCGAGGAAGCGCTCGCCATCAACATCACCTCGGTCATCAAAGGTTGCCGCGAAGTGATCCCCGCGATGAAAAAACAAGGCACCGGCCACATCGTGAATGTCTCCAGTGGTTGCGCCTATCACGGTTGGCCAAAATGGGGAACGTACACAGCCGCAAAAGCCGGCATGGTGGTGTTCACCCGATGCCTGCACCTCGAAATGGCCGAGTGGGGCGGTAAAGCGACGTCGTTCATCCCCGGCGCCGGCCGCACGAACTTTTGCAAGGCCGTCGGCATTGACGACAGTTGGCAGGACGGCTACCCCGGCTCGGAAGAATACGCGCGAACGCTTGTCCACTGCATTGACGTTCCCCAGAACACCGTGATCGAGGAAGTGGACATCTGGGGCACCAAGCAGGTCAAGGACATGCTGGTGCCGTATTGAGCGGCAGACGGAAATCAGAATCCACGCAGGTCGGTGCTTGAACGTTTGGTCAAGCCTTCCCTTGGGGTTCGCTTGAGTACGACGTAATCTAGTCCGTGCTTCGCGCAGAACTCGCGCTTCTCCGGCCTGTCGCCGTCTTCGTTTACCGCGTAGATGTCGGGCTTGAGGTTGTGGATCTCTGGCTCGGCATCCATCCATCCACGGCCGGTGTTGATGAGGCACTCCTTGACGTAGCGGACGGAACCGATGATGTACCGGCGTTCGTCCTGTTTGAAAAACGGATGACCGTGTCCTTTGAGCAGAGCGATGTTGGCATCGTTGCCAATGCCGACATAAAGATCACCAAGTTGTGAGACTTCCTCGAAGAACCGGACATGGCCGGAATGAAACCAATCGTAGCAACCGGTCACGATGACTGTTTTGCGTCCCGGAGGCGTCGGCATCGGTGGAGGAATGGGGAAGCCATCCAGTTTCAATGATTCTTCCTTCACCCAAAGGTCGGGCTTGATTGGGCCAGCGTCGCGCGGGTCGTCAACGATCCGGACAGAGCTGACGTAGCGGATGGCTTGCACCATGTACAGACGTTCCGCTTCGGGAAACTTCGGTCCGGAATTTGTAGCCGCAGGCTTTACGCCTGCGTTCCCTGCGCACCCATAAAGGGTGCGACTACAGGAACCACTGTTGGCAACGAGTTTGTCCGACCAGAGCAGGACGTGAAGCTCGCCGAGCTTCGAGGCTTCTTCGAGGAAGCGGATGTGACGCGAGCGGAGGTCGTCGAAGCTGCCGGTAACGATGACTCGTTTCATTTGGCGATGCGCACTTTCACCGTGAACGTCCCGGGTACCGGTTCCTCGGAGGCAATGAGAAGGTAGCCGCCGCCGCAACCGCTGTACATCGCGCCAGGATACTTCGACTGATAGTACTTCATGATGGCGATGAGGTCGGTCACAATCGTCGGATGGCGGACAATGTGCGGCATGATGGCCTCCCAACAGGTCATGCAATCGTTCAACGATTTGCCGAGCCGTCTCACGTTGCGGGCGAGAATGGCATTGTAACAATCCTTGCCAGTCTGGCCGAGTGTCTGAATCCACTTCGGGTCAAGATTCTTCACACCGAGCGGACTGTAGCCGTCGGGACGCGGTGCTACTGGCAACACGTGGATCACCTTTTCAATCCAACGCGCAATCTTCGGATCGTTGCATGATTCGATGTGGCACGGGAAAAATCCGCCGTCGTAATCGAGACGGCTGATGCCGGGGTAGATGAGGCCGATCATGTCTTGCGAGCCGGACGGGTCGGTTTTGCCTTTATTCTCGGCTTCGTATAACTCGCGCACGAGTTTTTCCGGATCGCTTTTCGGCAGACGGCCCCAGCGTTCGAGCGCAATGCGTCGCGTGCTGCTGGCGATGCCGCAGCGGTCCATCCACGGGAACGTCGGCTCGACGCCGATGACCACCATCGAGCCGGGCGACGTCGGGTTGTGCTTCGACACGAACGGCTGGTCAATCCAACCGCCCGCCAACGCGATCCGGTACGGGAAGTTGCCGATGATGTCGGTCAGCCGCATCGCTCAGATCGTGTCGCGGACGGTTTCCTTGCCGGCTTTGCGATCCTCGTATTGCTGCTGGATCCACTTGAACGTCGGCACCAGGCCCTTGCGAATTGGCGTGTCAGGCTCCCAATCAAGCATCTGCTTGATGAACGTGTTGTCGCTGTTGCGGCCCGCGACACCGCGCGGCGCGTTGAGGTCGTACTGGCGCTTGAGTTTCACGCCGCCAATCTTCTCGGCCAAGCCGACGAGATCGTTGATGGAGATCATCTCGCTCGTACCGAGATTAATTGGCGTGGCGATCAGGTTGTCAGCGTGCATGATCTTGTCGATACCAAGCGTGCAATCGTCAATGTACATGAAGCTGCGCGTTTGATGACCATCGCCCCAGATCGTGATCTCCTTCTTGCCGGTGTCTTTCGCCGCGATCACCTTACGGCAAATGGCCGCGGGCGCCTTCTCGCGACCGCCGTCCCATGTGCCCCACGGCCCATAGACGTTGTGGAACCGGGCGATGGCGGTCCGCATCTTCCGCTCCGCCCAGTACTCTTGGCAAAACATCTCCGAATACAGTTTCTCCCAGCCATAGCCTCGCTCGGAAAACGCCGGATAAGCATCCGATTCCTTTAACGCCCGGCAATTCGGGTCTTCCTGAAGTGTGACGTTGTAGGCGCAGGCCGACGACGAAAAGAAATACCGCTGACAACCAGCGCGATAAGCGGCCTCGATCATGTGAACGTTGATCAAGACACTGCGCATGCACTCGATTCGAAACCGCTCGATGAACCCCATCCCGCCCATGTCGGCGGCGAGTTGATAGACCTCGACGGCGTCCTGGGCGGCTTTGACACAGTTCTCTTCTTCGCTGAGGTCGAGGCAAAGATTCTCGACGCCCGGTGTGCGCTGATACCACATTGGCAACGGCTTCTTGTCCACTGCGCGGATGCGTGTGAACCCTTTGTTTGTAAAATAGCGAACCAATGCTCCGCCGATGAATCCACCGGCGCCAGTGACTACGATCAGATCGTTCTTTTTCATGGTTCGCACTCTAGCGGTGCCGCGGAGCCGTCACAATGGAAGTTCTTGACTTTGTGATGACTATTCTTGACCTCAGTTCCGACACGCTCGCGGTGCCGGTCGTACCGAGTTTGTGGATGACGACCGACGCCGCAGCGCTCGCCAACTCCATCGCTTCGCGTAACGCCGCGCCCGCCGCCAACGACGCCGCGAGATTCGCCGTCACCGCGTCGCCCGCGCCCACGATGTCAATCGGCCCGCGTAGCGGCAGTGACGGAACGTATTCGCTGGCGCCGCCGGGCATCGCGCCGGTCATGCCGCGTTCGGCCATCGTTACGAATACCATTCGTCCGTTTCGTCGAGCCAGCTCTGCGGTAGAACTGCAACCGGTGGCGGCGAGTTCGGCGGCGTTCATTTTGAGGACGATGGATGGCCAGCCCCGCACGCCGCGGCGGCTGTCGCCGATGATAAGCAGGTCGCTGGAAATGCGTTTAATCGCGGCGAGAAGCCGCTTGGTCACAACGCCGGTCTCAGGGATGTCCGCTTGATTGAGCAGAATCATCGCGTCAACCTTCGGCGCGAGTTCGAGGACAGACTTGATGAGCGCGTTCTGGATCGCGACCGGCGTCGGCGTCCAGTTCTTCGTGTCGAGCCGGTTCAACTCTTTGCCGTCGAGCATCGGCTTGCAGTAGGTGAACGTGCGGCGCTGATCAGTCTGGAGGAAATGATCGAGCGGCAAGCTGGCGAGGGCGCGCCGCAGTTCGTAGCCTTCGCCGTCGTCGCCGCAGAAACCGACCGGCCAAATCGTACCGATGCCGAGGGCGACGAGATTGTTGAGGATAGTGCCGGCGCCGCCGGGTTGGGCGCGGACGGCGGTGACGTTGTGGACGGGGAGACCGGTCTCGATGGAGGTTTCGCGTTTGGTCGAATCAATGTCGAGGTAGCGGTCGAGGCAGAAATCGCCGACGACAGCGATGCGGAGCTTGCGGTAGCGCGAGGTGATCGCGTTAAAGCGGGCGGAGTTCATGGAGGAGATTGTGGACAAAGGCTAGGTTGTCGCACTGGACGTAGTGCATCGTGCCGCCCATGCGGGAGAAACTTTTGCAGAAGCGCAGGTAGTAGGCGGGGTTCGTCTTCGGTGGTTCGCCGGTGGACCAGTCCCAGTTGCCGCCGTCTTGGATGTCCACGACGTAAATGGTGTGGCCGCGAACGATAGGGCGGCCAGCTTGGAGGCGCAGGTTGTTGACGCAACTGAGCGCTTTCTCGAAAACTTGCGGCGCCATGATGGCGGAGCCGATGGAAAGAACGACGCCGTTGTCGAGCGTGTCAACGGACGCGGCGAGCAACCGGAAATCCACGGCGGCGGCTTGGCCGATAACAGCGCCGTCAAAGTGCGGGTGGCAGGCGATGATGTCGTAGCCGATGCCGGGGTGGACGGTCATCGGAACCTTGTGGCGAAATGCGGAAGCGAGAATCGAGGCGTGTTTCCAGCGGTGCTGGACGACGGTGTCCTCGGCGATGAAACGTCCGAGCGCGGCGCCGTAACCTTCGTCGCGTTGGTTGCCGAGCTTAAGCGCTTCGTGGATGTAGCGGCCGGTTTCGTCCCACGTACCGAAGGTGCCGGTGACAACATTCTTGCGGACGCTCTCGGTCGAGCGGCCGAGCCAGGCGTATTCCCAATCGTGGATCGAGCCGGCGCCGTTGGTGGCGAGGTGGGTGAGGAAGCCGCGCGCCATCATGCGTTCGACGATCAACGCGGCGCCGTTGCGCAAGAGGTGTGCGCCGTAAAGGAGCATCACACCGGCGCCGTTCTTTCGTGCGGCGGTGATCTTCGCGGCACAGTCGCGGACTTGCGCCATCGCGGAACAGGGTGTTGGCGGTGAATCGGGTGCGACGAGGATGTCCTCGACGCGAGTGAGACTCTCGCGCTCGGCGAGCGGGCGCACCTTGAGCTTGGTGAGGTCGAGAGGTTTCATGTGGCGAGGATGAGGTTGAGCAGCGCGATGCCGTCGCGGAAATCGGGGATGACGACATCGGCGTCAACGCTCAGGAGACGCTGGCGTTTCCATTCGTCGAATTGGCCGGAGCCGTTGTGGGCTTCGTCGCTTGCGACGGCGACGGCGAGGCCGCCGACTTCTTTGGTGTTCTCGATCTCGACGTAACCGTCGCCGAAGGAAAGGAGACGCTCACCGGGGATTTTGTTCTCACGGAGAATGCGTTCGATGACCATCTTCTTGGAAAACTTCTTGTAGTCGTCGAGAGCGCCATAGACGTGCGGGCCGAAGTAACGGGTGACATCAAGGAGGTCAGCCTCCTGTTTGACGAATTGTTCATCGGTGCCGCTGGCGAGATAGAGCGGCAGGCCGCGTCGGTGAATTTCTTCGAGCAACGGACGTGATTTGTGGACGAGTAGGTCGTCAGGCTTGATTGCGCCGCTGCGCAGACCTTCGACGCGCGACTGGATGCGCTCGTTGAGGCGTCGGAGGTATTCGTGTTTATACCAAAGCGGTTCGCGTGGTTGGCCGCCGCGTTCGCGGACGCGGTCAGCAAGCTGGATCATCTGGTAGATGGTTTGCTTACCGTTCAGTCGCATGATGTCCTCGAAAGCGACGCGCCGGCGCTGCTCATCGGACTCGCCGGGCAACGGCGGCAGCATCTCGGCGAACATGGGGGCCATGACATCGGGCCAGCCTTCGCGGATCAACGAGAGCGTGCCGTCGAAGTCGAACAGCACGTGGCTGATGTCGGGCCTCGGGGCGAAGCTGGGGGCGAATTCGATGCGTCCGGTGGCAATCACAACCAGAGTGAGTAGCGGCAGGGCGCGCGGAAGTCAACCCTGTGTATTCTTGACTTCGGTGGGGGCGTCGCGGAATCTCAACCGTCGTGAACCGTTTTGTGCAAGCGATCAGTAATGGGCAAATTTCCAGTTGGCCCGGCGGATCGCTCGCACTGAAGGGGTGCCGGGGGGTAAACGCGTAGCATCAAGGAACTGAGTGTCGAAGGCCCAGTTGCGGGTTGGGGCGGTGTAGTAGTTGCCGCCATAGACCCAGCGACCGGTGGCGGTCTCGCTGGGGAACATGACCACCATGGAACCGCGGTATGCGAAAACCTGTCCGGTCCAATTCTCCAAGAATCGCGGAAGGTTCTCGACGCCACCACTGTAGTAAGAGCCTGTTGTGGGGACGATGCCAGTGAAGAAGGCACTGTTGACCGTGGTGCCGGAGGCCATGCGGTTGTTGAGGGATTGGCTGCTGCACGAATCGCTCCAGTTGCCGGAAAGAATGTTAATGGAATCGGCAAAGATGGCGGCGGGCTGATCATAGGTGGTGTTGTAGTTGCCTTTGATGTAAACGGGATTCTGGGAGACAATGGTGAGTCCTTGGGATGGGAGGACGGCTCCATTGACCAAGCGAACGGCTGTTTGCCCGGATGTGCGGGTATCGGCGACATAGAGGATACCGTTGGCTGGCAGCACGCCGGCGCTGAGCATGGCGCCGATATCCAGTTCGGTGATCTTGACGGTGCACCCCTCACGGTAGTTGTAAAGGCTTCTATTGGTACTGATGAGCGATGAGGAAAGGGTGACGGTGTTGCCGGAAGCATCGGTCGCGGAGATTCCGCTATTGGTCACTTGGATGCGCAATCCGGCTTTGTTGTAAAGGCGGTCTGTTGCGATAGGGTCATTGCCATGAGCCGGTGGAAGCTCGATAAGATCGTGATAGTCGGTTGTGGCGATGGGCATGTTCAGTGTGCTGGTATGTGTGATGGGGTCGGTGTTATACGTAGGGGTAATCCATGAGGTTTGGTGGGTGTCGCCCGGTTTGGGGTTGTGATACAGGTTCTGAACGAGCGTGACTCTATCCTGGAAGGTCAAGCTGGAGCCTGGCGCGAAGTAGCCATTGGCATTGCCGTGGACTCGGCCATTGACGGACATGACAGGGCCGTTTTCGATTTCCATGTCCATGTTGTAAAAGATGGCGAATTGGAAGATGGGGATGTGTTGAATTTGGACATCGCATTGGATGGCAGCCCAGACGTGTTTGTTGTTGTGCCGGGTGCGGGAGACGACTTGATAAGGGGTAATCAACGCATAGAGACCGGCATACGGACCGGAGGTGAGTGTTTGGATGGTGCTGGAACCGCTTTTCAGCGATTTGATCTTGTTCTGGTGTCCTTCCGGTGTGATGAAGATGTACTTGTCAAACTTGGCATGGTCGTTCCCATTGGGAACCTCGCCGGTGGAAAATGTGTCAATGTGAGTTTGGTTTGGTGCCTGCCCCGTGTCCTTCATGTGCTTGTTGATGGCCGCGTAGATACGTTCCTGTCCGGCCTCAGCAATGTAGGTGGCGGCGATGAACTCGTTTTGGCGGTCCACGAGATCGGCCTGGTTGGCTGCGGCTATGAGGACGCTTCCCAACACGAAACAGGCGATCGCGGTGAACATCAAGGCAACCACCAATGCAGATCCGCGAATTGCGTTTATACGAACAACAGGCGACGGCGGAGAGAGGCAACGGGAATCCGCCCTGTCAGTGGGCATGGTTGAGAGTGTCGGAAGATGTTTCATGGCTAATTCCGTTTCGTCCCTCCTGTGCGAATGAGCAACGTTTGACGATAATCCTTGATGTTACTGTCCACGATGAGACCAACGCTGATATCCACTACCACCCTATCAATCAGATTGCTTAACGTGCTGCCACGGTGGTCCTGTGCGCTAAACGGGTAGGAATTGGTGATGTTGGTGAGCCAGAGGCGGAAGTCGCTGCCGTTAACCGTGGTGCGGAACAGGTTGCTGTTGCTCAGCCAATAAGCAATTTGTCGTGTGGTGTTGGTATTGTCGTAGAGAGTGAGGAGAAGAGCGTTACCACGCTGGGCAGTTCCTGGTGGGATAACAAGGAAACTGGCCCCAGTGTAATTGCGGATGCTGACGCTCTGGGCGGATCTGATTTCCGTCAGCAACCGGTTCAATACTCGCGCATTTGAATTCATTTCCAGTTGGCGGTTCAACCCTTGCGAGGAACGTGCGGCAAACACGTTCAACGCAATGACAGAGCCCATGATCAGCGTGAAGATCGAACTGGTGACCATCACCTCCACCAAGGTATAGGCTGCGCATGAAGAAGCCGTTTTCATTGGTCAGGCGCACGGATGGTGACCAAGGTGTTGGTGAACGGCCCTCTCCCGCGATACGACCAGAATACATTGACCGTAATGACCTTGTACTTCATCGCATTTGGGTTGCTGTTGGGTATGGCGTCAATTGTTACAGTCCTCGTCGCGCGGACGCGGTTGGTAGAGCCAACAAAGTGCTCCATATCAACGTAGTCTGTTGGGAAGTTAGTTGTGACGACTGCATCAATGGGTGGGGAGGCAACAAGCTCGAGCGGCGCGCTTTGTATTTGTTCCATGCGTTGTTCAGCGAATTTGGTGGCTGCTGCGTTGTACTTGGACCAGGCAACCCGATAACTTGCTTGAGTGATACCAGTCAGAACGGAGCCAAATACAAGCGCAAAGACAGCGGTTGCAACCAACACTTCCACCAACGTCATGCCTGCGCGTGACGCTGCCTTGAGGATGGTACTAGCATGTGGCAGTGTGATCACCTGGATCGTCGCGGCCTCTTCCATTAGAGCATGCTGCAATAACTATGCCGGGGCGGTTGTGAGCACAAGGAAAAACTCATGCATGAGAATCCGCTACAAAACTGAACGCTATCATGTTAGCAATGAGCACGATGAATCCGAGTGCGATTTGCAAGCCCGCCAGCTATTTCGACACGCTCGACTGGCGCGAGATGTTCGGACGCGAGGCGCCGGTGGAGATTGATGTCGGCTGCGGCAAGGGGAACTTCCTCGCGTGGCTGGCCGGAACAAAAACGGAACACAACTTTCTCGGCGTGGACCGGCAATTGGTGCGACTGCGGAAGGTCGAGAAGAAAATCCAGCGGGCCGGGCTGACGAATGTGCGATTGTTGCGGCTGGAGTTCAGTTACCTCATCGCCAAGATGATCCCGACCGGCAGCGTGACAGCGTACTATGTTTTCTTTCCGGATCCGTGGCCGAAACGACGGCACGCGAAGAAACGGTTGTTTGGCCCGGAGTTCGTCGGCGAACTGCGACGGACGCTGGTGTCCGGCGGCACGGTCAACGTGGCCACGGACAACGCGCCGTACTTCGAGCAGATTGTTGGGCTGATGAGCGGGTGGAAGTCGGAGGCGCCGCTGGCGTTGCCGGAGGAGGCGCGGACGGAGTTCGAGAAGATTTTTCTGGCAAAAGGCGACGCGGTCTATCGCGCGCGGTGGCGGAAGAAATAACGACAACGGCGGGAACATGGCAAAAGCCGGAAACGAACGTCAAGAAGTTTGCGGAACACCCAAACCTTGACCGGGCTTGTCGGTTCAAAAGGGTACCTCCGGTAACTTCATTTGCGATTGCCGCGACTGTAGGCCGCCTCTGCAAGGCGGCGGTCTTGGTAAGGATTTCGCCGACTCGCAGAGTCGGCCTACAACCAATTCCCCGTTCGAGAGAGTTACCGGAAGTGCCCGTGAGGAAAACCGCCGCGTCAGGTGACGCGGCCTACAACCGAAACGCAGTTACCGGAGGTACCCATAAGAATCAGGCGGTGGGCGGGGGCGGAAGACGTAGATCAGGGTTTTGGGGGGATGTCCTCGAAGACCTGGCCGGCAGCGTTGAGGTCGGCTTCGGTGAAGATGGGCGGGGCATCGCTGACGCCGGCGCGGAGTTCCTGCATCTGGATGGCGATCTGTTCCGCCGTGCGCGCGGCGTAGAACCGAACCAGACCGATCGTGGTTTGTTTGCCGAAGATGGTGACGAGCATGGTGTCATCGTCGGCAGCGTTCATGAGGATGTGGAAGTGGCTGCCTTGCTGGTAGAGGGCGTTGAATTCGCTCTCGCCAACGCGGGTGGCCAGTTCGCGGGTGGCGGCGAAACTGCCCGCCGCCAGCGCGGCTAGGACGGTGATGTCGGCGCCGTCAGGCGGGCGGCCGGTTTGGCTGAGGATGGTGCCGCCACGGTCAATGACCAACGCGAAGAATGCTTCCGATTTGTCGAGGAACTCCTCCAAGGTCTTGAGGAGTTTCTCCGCCGCCGCGAGGGTGACAATGGGAGTGGGTGACATATCAGCGGAGGGTTTGGTGGTCGCGCACCCCGGCAGCGATGCCGGCCATGGGATTTGGGGTGGGCCGCGCGCGAACGGTCGCGGCGGCTTCCGCTTCGCGCGCGAATTTCACAAGCAAAAGACGGGACACGGTGTTGAGGGTGTCGAAAACACCTTGGCCGGTGGTGGCGGAGCACTCGAAGCTGGGGACACGGAGGGAGCGGTCATTGAGGAGGAAATCGAGGTAGTGGGCGGGGGCGACGTTGGGCATGTCGCGTTTGTTGAGCTGGAGGACGTAGGGGATGGTGTCGAGGCTGAGTCCCTGGCGGGCGAGGTTCTCTTCGAGGTTGCGGAAGCTCTCGATGTTCTCCTCCATCTTGTCCCATTGGGAGTCGGCGACGAAGACGACGCCGTCCACGCTGCGGAGGACGAGTTGGCGGGTGGCGTTGTAGATGACTTGGCCGGGGACGGTGTAGAGTTGGAACTTGGTTTTGAAGGTGCGGATGGCGATGGCGTTGAGGGGGAGGAAATCGAAGAACAATGTGCGGTCGGCAGCGGTGGCCAGGGAGACAAGCTGGCCTTTGTTGGACTCAGTGATCTGGCTGTGGATATAAGCGAGGTTGGTGGTTTTGCCGCAGAGGGCGGGACCATAATAGACGATCTTGAACTGCACTTCCTTGTTTGCGTAGTTGATAATAGCCATGAAAAAGCCCTTAGAGGATGGTGCGTTGACGGCAGCGTCGAGCAATCTCGATGCTGATGCGTTCGCAAAGACGGAGCAGGCGTTTGCTGAAATGCTTGGAGTCGTGGAGCACGATTAGGAAGACGTCCTCGGCGCTGAAGACGCTGACGGGTTGTTGGTCGGTGAAGAGGGTGAAACGGGAGACGTTGCCGACTTTGAGTTCCTTGGTGTAGCGTGCGACACGACGGAACAGTTGCGGTGCAAAGACGCTGATGGCGTCCTTGTCCAAATGCTCCGGCACCTCGCCGGTTAACAGCAAGCCGTCAGCGGTGGCCAACATGCAGCCTTGCAGGCCGGGTAACTTGCTGGTCAACCTCACGATTTCCTGCAATGTCAGTTCGCGGTCCTCGGTGGCGCCGAGCAGACGGTTGAGAGCATCGGGTCGGGCGCCGGTCAAGGCGCGGAATGTTTTTTGTCCGATGCCGGGCAGCCGCCGCAGGTCATCAAGGGAGTTGAAGCGCCCGTGCTCGGCGCGCCAAGCGATAATGCGTTGTGCGAGGGCAGGACCGACATTCTTGATTGTCATCAAGTCCTCGACGCTGCAACGGTTCAGGTTGATAAGCAACTTCTGCTCGTCCAGTTCTGCGGCTGGGGCCAGCAGTTCCTCGAATTCATCTTCCGTGGGGGATGGTGGCGGTGTGGGTGGGGCAACTTCGACGGGGATGGGAGGAGGCGGTGGGGCCTCGACCGCAACGGGTACAGGTAGAGGGACAACGGGTTCGATGGGGGGAGCGGGTGCAGGAGCTTCGACAGGGGGCTTCGGAACGATGGGGGTTGGTTCGACCACCGGTTCGGGTGGCGGCACGACAACAGCTTCGACCGGTGGTGGAACGACGACGGGGGGTGGTGGCACCTCGGCTGCAACGGGCACCGGTGCAGGGACGACGGGTTCAGCGGATGGAGCCGGTGCGACGGCTTCGACAGGAGGCGTCGGAATGACAGGCGCTGGCTCGACTACCGGTTCAAGTGGTGGCGGTGGAGCGGGCGCTTTGGTGGCGACTGGAGCAGGCTCGGTGGGAGGAGGTGGAACGGGTGGCGGTGGAGCAGCGACTTCGATTGGTTTCGGTTCGGGAATCGGCTCTGGCGGTGGTGTCGGCTTGCTGACGGGTACCGGTGGTGAGGGTTCGAGGCGGGTTGGGGTTGGCGGTTTGCGTTCTTGGAAAGGCGCGGGGATGTCTGTTCCAATTTCCGAAACAACTCGTTGGCTCAGGCGGGCGGTGAAAAAACGGGGCGGTAGTTGTGGGACGATCTCTTGGAGGGGTAACGTAACCGTGGTAGCTGTAGAGGCAGGACGGGTTGTGTTCAGGATGTTGGTGGGAAGAGCATCGAAAACAGATGAGATGGATACAGTGACGCGAGCACCGGCAAGTTGAGAAATGATGAGGGTGGTTGGCAACGGAACTGTGTCGTCGAGGTTTATGTGTTGCGGGAGTTCGGTGCGCGGATAGGCCAGTGCGTTATCGGGAACAAGGGCGAGCAAGGAACGGAGTTTGAATTGGATGTAGGGCGGCAGATCCACTCCGGCTGGCAGCGTGGAACGCAGGGAAGTTGTTGGGGGTCTGGTGGGTGGTGTTGCGGTTGGGGGCGGCGGTTCGGGGCGACGCAGGGGAGTCGGAGTGGGCGGTGGGGATGATGTGGGCGCCGTAACGGGGGTAGGTGGAGGCGACGGTGGGGTTGGCCGACGGCTTTGGAAGAATGGGAATTTCATGACTCAAGCTCCGATTTTAGCAATGGATGTGCCAATGGTTGATTTGGCTTGAAAAATCACATTCATGGCCTGTTGTTAGGCGGCGCCGCTGACGCGGAGTACTTCGTCCAAAGATGTCATGCCCGCTTTCGCTTTATTGAGACCGGCCATTTTTAGTGTCTTCATGCCTTCTTTGAGAGCGAGTTCACGGACGACTTGGGCACTGGTGTTGTGCAGAATCTGGTCACGCATGGCTTCGCTGACGGACAACACTTCGAGGATCGCCATGCGCCCCATAAATCCAGTCTCCTTACACCGTCCGCACCCGTGTCCGCGATAGAATGTGCAAGCGGCATCCTCGGCGGTAAGACCGAGGCGTTTCACAACATCGGGAGGCACTTGAATGGTCTCCTTGCAGTGTGGACAGATTTTGCGCAGGAGCCGCTGCGCACAAACCATGAGTAGCGACGAACTGACAAGGAATGGTTCGATGCCCATGTCCACCAAACGGGCAATGGCACCGGGGGCATCATTGGTGTGCAGGGTCGAAAGCACCAGATGCCCCGTCAACGCGGCTTTCACCGCGATGTCAGCGGTCTCGGAATCACGAATCTCGCCGACCATGACGATGTCGGGGTCTTGGCGCAGAATCGAACGAAGACCGCTGGCAAACGTAAGGCCAATATCGGGTTTGACTTGGACTTGGTTGATGCCGAGCATCTGATACTCGACGGGATCTTCGACGGTGATGATGTTGACGTCCGGCGTATTGAGCTGGGTGAGCACGGCATAGAGGGTCGAGGTCTTGCCTGAACCGGTCGGCCCGGTCATCAGCATCATGCCGTGTGGAGCGTCAATGGCGGCCTTGAATTTGGCGAGGTCGTCGGAATCCAATCCTAACGCTTCCAAGTTGGTGTTGAGGGTGCCTTTGTCGAGCACGCGCATGACGATTTTCTCGCCGTGGACCGTTGGAAGCACGGATACACGAAGATCCACGTCGCGTCCGGCGATCTTGATGCGGAAGCGGCCGTCTTGCGGCAAGCGTCGCTCGGCGATGTCAAGCGTGGACATGATCTTGATGCGGGAGGTCAACGCCGATTGGATCGCCTTGGGCGGCGCTGTGGAGTCGTAGAGGACACCGTCAATGCGGTAGCGGAGGCGGAGTTGTTTCTCAAACGGCTCGATGTGGATGTCGCTGGCCCGGTCTTTGATGGCTTGGACAAGCATCAGGTTCACGAGCTTGATAACGGGCGCTTCCTCGCTGCTCTCGACGAGTTTGTCGAGATTGATCTCTTCTTGTTGGTCTTTGGCGACCTCAACGTCGGAAACATCCACGTCCTTCAGGATTTCATCGAAACCTTGCTTGACTTGGGCGGTGGATGCGTTCAGGAAATCGTTGACGGCTTTTTCCGTCGTGATCAGTGGGACAATTTCCATGTTTGGCCGGTCTCGGCGCAATTCGTCCATGGCAAGGACGTTGAGCGGGTCGGCCATGGCGACGTAGAGTTTCTTCCCGAGACGCGCCACGGGCACCATCTTGTAGGTCTGTGAGATTTCTTTGGGAATGAGGTCCAAGACTTCCGATGGGACGTGGATCTTGGGCAGCGTAACCGGCGGCGTCTTCAGACAACGAGCCATGCCGATCATCATGTCCTGATCGGAGACGATCTGTCGTTCCAGAAGCAGTTTCAATAATCGTCCACCCTGCTTCTTTTGCAGATCGGTGATTTCTTGAAGCTGTTTTTGGGTCAGCAGCCCGTCGGCAATCAATGCATCGGTGATTCTGTCGCTGAACGATTTCATGTGGTCGTGGCGGGTTTGGCTGGGCCTTCGAGTCGGTGTGCGCGTTTCAACGTGGACGCGATTTCCGCAGGCGAGGAGACGTACCAGAACACATTGGTTCGGAGCGTGGTTTCCACAGTCCGTCGCGCGGCGGTCTGAAATGGATTGGCCGTGGCGATGAGGACACAACGGCTGATTTGATCGAAGGGGGCGATGCAAAACTGCCAGCACATCTCCAGTGGCAACAACGTTGCGATCTCGCGTTCCGTGTCGTAGTTGCTCAGTGGTAGGTAGGGAAGCATGGATTTGTTGAGTAACACCGTCAACAAATCTTCCAGTTTGGCGAATTGCTCGTTGACGATCAGTTGGACCAACGACAGCGGTTGGCCGCGCTCGGGATGGGGAACGTCTCGCAGCGCCTTCAATTGCTGGAGCAATGGCTGCAACGCCTGCAGTGTGGCCAGTTTCTCGGCGATCAACACATCAGCCAGCGCCCGATCACCGTCTTCAGCTTGCTGCGCGGGTGTCAACACGGCGGCAGGGGTTTGTGGTGCCTTGGCTGTCGGAGGGGTGGGTTGGGCTGGCTCAGCAACGGCAACGGCAACGGTCTCGCCAACAGCCAATTTCGCTTGGGTTTCCAAGTGAGCCAGCCGTTTGCGCACGTCGTCGAGATCGGGATACTCTTGAAGAATGCCCTCACATTCCAGAATCGCCTTAAACACCTGTCCTTGTTTCTCATAGGCATCAGCCAACTTCGAGGAGGCGCTCAAGGCGTCTTCCTTCCGACCGAGGTTATTGTAGGCTTCCTTGAGAATCTCCAACGACTGATAGTCGTCTGGCTGGACCTGTGTAATGGCCTCGAACATCTCCACTGTCCGTTGTAACTGCTGGACTTCCTCTTCTGACATATGAGACGTTTTTGGCATGGCGTTCTGAAACGTGATAATACTAGCAGCTTGTCGGGCTTAAGACAATGAGAGAGTGTGTGGAATCGAGAGTTCCGGGACTGTCATCCACAATGGTGTCTCGATTTTGACCAAACCTTTGCTCCGGTCACACCTCCGCAGTCTCCACC